>Ga0209988_10000358_pt1 | contig 28120 bp, 16 predicted proteins | sample N075metaG_FD_183115 | JGI IMG/M metagenome (GOLD analysis project Ga0209988, IMG submission 183115) | Deep subsurface microbial communities from Kermadec Trench to uncover new lineages of life (NeLLi) - N075 metaG (SPAdes) (version 2) | ecosystem: Environmental > Aquatic > Marine > Ocean trench... | reverse complement strand
ACGACGTTGATCCGCTCATTTATCCAGTTCGCGGCTATAGCGTAACGCTGCCCCGCGCAGAAAACTCCCCAACAATCAGTATTACTAATCTCAAGCACCGCATGGTGTTCAGCCAGTTGGACAACGGTATACGTATCGCCGGTTATGCCGATTTCGCGGGCTTTGATTCCAGCCGGGATAAATATCGCATTGCATCTTTGCTGGAGACGGCCGAACGAATTGCGCCTACGGCAGCTGACTACACTGCGGAACACAAGAGTCCATGGGGCGGCTTTCGACCGCTTACCCCGACCGGGCAACCACAGGTTGGTCCGACAAAGACGAAGGGTCTTTTCATGAATACGGGTCACGGATCGCTCGGCTGGACACTGGCCTGCGCGACCGCGGAGTCCGTGGCTGCCTCGGTATCAGAGGCTTCTTAGCAGTCTGTTGAAAAAAGCCATCCAAGGCTTTTTGCAACAGACTGCTAGTACTGGGTCGTTCGCAGGCGCCAAAAACAACCGGGCATTGCCAAAGCAACGCCCGGTCTGATTCGCTTACATCAGTGGCTGTCAGTCTCTTCCTCTTCCCGATACAAAGCGAGCGCTGTCAACGTCGACCCCGTCTGCAGCATGATGTACTGCCTGCCTTCATGCATATAGGTCATCATGCCGTAGTTGCTCGGGTTCTCAAATTCGACACTGCCGAGATGCTCACCGGTGAGTTTGTTGACGAAGTAAAGATTCGGTGTTCCGTCGCTGGCGACGCTCGTGTACATAAACAGCGTTTTGGTGACTGCCATCACCGCGTTTCTGCCGGTACCCGTCGTGGGTATGTCCATGCCCTCCAGTTGTGGATGATCCAGAACCCGCTCCGGAGTTTCACCAACTGGGATCTGCCACAGGTGCTCTCCTGAGTTCATGTCGATTGCCGTAATGTGGCTGTACGGAGGCTTGAACAGCGGCAAATTGTCCGGCCCTCTTACCTGGTCTGATCGAAGTGATGCGTAATCAGAAAAGGTCGCTCCCGTTGGCAAGGCAATATTCTTGTCACGTTCCTCGCCGGACACGATTATTCGCGATGAACAGGCCTTCCTCGTGGAGACATACAATATGCCGGTCTCCGGGTCCGCGACGGTTGGGCCGTCAATGTTGGTGCCGCCGCCATCACCAGGGCACCAGTACGCCGCGCGATAGCCCTGGTCGTTGTCACGGTGCAGGGGTGGGTTGAACAATGGCCCTGTCTTGTGATTCTTCAGTATGTCGATCGCTGCTGCACGCAATTCCGGCGTGTAGTCGATCAGGTCATCCTCTACAAATCCCTGCATGCCATACGCTAATGGCTTGGTTGGATAAGGTTGCGTCTCGGAAAGTTTTTCACCGGGGATATCCGATGCAGGCACGGCATGATCCTCGATCGGCCAGATCGGTTCGCCTGTCTCGCGATTAAACGTATAGGCAAAATTTTGTTTTGTTGTCTGGACCACAATTGGCGTTTCTTTGCCATCAATTATGACGTCCAGCAATACAGGTGCCGTCGGCGTGTCGTAATTCCAGATGTCGTGACGGACCAACTGATAGTGCCACACACGTTCGCCGGTCTTCGCATCCAATGCGATCAGGCTGGTGCTGTAGAGGTTATCGCCTGGGCTGAAGCCGCCGTAATAATCAATCGTAACGCCGTTCGTAGGAATGTAGACAATGCCGCGCTCAAGGTCGGCCGACATCGGCGCCCAGGATGAAACATCGCCCGTGATTTTCCAGGCATCGTTCTCCCAGGTTTCATGGCCAAACTCGCCTGGCCGCGGAATGACGTTGAACTTCCACAGGAATTCGCCCGTTCTTGCATCGTAAGCAAGGATGTCGCCCGGAACATTTTCGATGCGCGATTGGTAGTAACCCTGCTCATGAGAGTTGCCGACGATAATGACGCCGTTGACGACAATGGGTGGCGACGAGGTTGTGATGTAACCCGTCTCCAGCGGCAATCCTTCGTAGGGATCGTATTCGTGACCCAGGTCGGCCAGCATGTCGACAACACCCGATTTCGGGAAGCCATCAATCGGCACCGGTTTTCCCCAGTTTTCCAAAGGCTTGCCAGTCTTGGCATCAAGTGCGGTCAGGAAAAATGCCGGGGAGGAAATGTAGATGACGCCACGGCCATCGATTTCGGCATAGGCAACGCCCTTGCCATAATCTTTGCGCATTGAATATTCGTAGCGGCCCGTCTTTGGTTCGCCGTATGACCAGAGGAGTTCGCCTGTCGCCGGGTCGAGCGCCGTCACATATCGGCGTGCGCCGGCGACCGTGTATAAAGTGCCGTTAATATAACTCGGTGTGGATCGCCCGCTTTGAGCGTTGAAGCTTGCGCCGTCCCAGACCCACTCTTCTTCAAGCTCTTCGAAATTGTCTGCGTTAATCTGATCGGCAGGTGAGTAACGAGTGTGGGCCGCGTCACCACCGAGAAATTCCCATTGGCCGTCTGTCGTGCCAGGACCGCCCTTGACGGTGCCAGCTGCCGCGCTGGCAGGAGCATCTGATTCGGCGGTCGGCGCGGATTCCTGCGAACAGGCCCAAAGGCCAAAGAGAACTGCGGCCATTACCAATACATTCAGGTGCCGGCAGATCACTGCCGTATTAACGGTGCCCATCTTTCTAGCTCCCCTATGGTGATTTCGCGGGTCGGCCGGACGATCCTGGTCGTTCGGAGACGCGGCGCGATATTTTCTGTTTTTGGCCAGGGACAGTCTTCCCGACACCGCTGAGTGTACGCCAATTGGCCACGCATTGACGCGCAATCGATTTCTTTTGTGCCTGGTTCGCGCTGTCAGTTGCGCATGCCGAATCTGTTATTAAATCGATGTGTTGTTCACGAGGAAGCAGTTGAAATTGATTCCTCTCATCCAGTCGCTCATGGCTTATTATTGCTGGCACCGAATGCTCAAAAAAAAGCACTCACGATGTGAGTGCTTTTTTCGTTGGCAACGTGCTGCCAACTAATTTAGCATTGGCCGATCAGACTTTTTGAATAGCATCTGCAACGCTGCTGAGCGCCGTTCGGAGCACTTGGCGAGAGCAGCCGATATTCATGCGCATGCAGCGTTCGCCGCCTTTGCCGTAGCTCGCGCCATTGTTTAGCTGTACGCCGGAATTTTCGACAAGCCAGGCTTCGAATACTTTCGTTTCGGTCATTGGATTATCGGTCATCTGGCTTGCCGCAGATTTTTCGACCACGCCGACCGCATCCATGATGCCATCGAAATGCAACCAGCTCAGGAAAGTTCCCTGCGCCTTGGTGTAACCGACTTGCGGCATGTTCTCTTTGATGAAATCCTCGACAAAAGTGTGATTGTCGTCAAGATATGGCAGCAGTTGATCGAGCCAATCGGCACCCTGTTGGTAGGCTGCTGTATTGGCGACGATACCGAGTGTGTTGATGCCGGCGTTGTGGTTCTTCTTGACGCGTTCCAGCATCACCGGGTTGGTTGAATACCAATAGGCGTTCTTGGATGCCGGCATGCTGAATGTCTTGGTAATCGCTTTGAATGACAGGCTGTTATTGACAATCGCTTTATCGGGCAGGCTCGAAAATGGCGTGTACCTCTTGCCGTCACCACGTACGAAGTCTGCGTGTATCTCATCCGCCAATACAACGACCTGGTGTTTCAGGCAAAGTTCGCCAATGCGCAGGAGTTCTTCTTCCGTCCAGACGTTGCCAGTCGGGTTCTGCGGATTGCAAAGAAGAAGCGACTGAGTATCCGGTGTCATGCGGGCTTCGAAGTCGTCCCAGTCAATCGTATAACGACCGTTCTCGAAGATCATTTCGCTTTCGTTCTTAAGGGTTCGTGAATGCCTCAGGTCGGAATAAAAGCCGTTGTACGTCGGCGTCATCAGCAGCACCTTGCTGCCCGGTGGTGAAAATGTCTTTAAGGTGGCGATCAAGCCGGGGTGTACGCCGGTGGCGATCACGATCGAATCCGGGTCAATTTTGACGCCGTGCCGCTCGATGTTCCACTCAGCAATCACTTCACGGTAATTCGCATAGCCCTCAGCACTCAAATAACCCCAATTCTCATGCTTCAAGCGCTCCGCCATTGCTTCACCAATGCAAGGCGCGGCACGGAAATCCATATCGGCGATTCCCATGCCGATCTTAAATTTGTCACCGAAATTCGTAATCTGACTGTCCCATTTGACAGAGTCAGACCCAATTCGGTTGTAGGGCGTATCGAAATCGTACCTGTCACCGATCATGCCGGGTTTGTCTGCAGCCGCAGCGATCGTGCTGCCTGTGCCAACCGCGCCAGCGAGTGCCGTCATGCTCACACCCTTGATAAATGCTCTGCGGTTGAGTCCATTCATCTTTGACATTCTTCTATCCCCCCAAATTCTTCGGAACGTTTACTATCAATTTTGAGTGCCTCAAATCGACACCCTAATAATAATTCTGAATATGCCTGACAGCTTCTGTTGAAGCAGGCACAGCATAGTCTTATTGACGGTACGGGGCAAAGCGCGTTGCGTATTGCGTAATCATCAAATCAAGGCCAAGCCATTTCAACAGAAACAAATAACGCCTCATTTTCGCTTGGCAATTGTAATCTCGTTCAACGCTCCATTCTCGTAATCCAGCGCTGATTCTCCCGCGGGATAGCGGTTGAGTGAAAGAATGTAGGCCAGGATATCAACGTAATCCTTTTCAGGCAGCGAACCCGGATCGCTCTCCGGCATGGAGGCACTCATGACGGCGAATAAAACGCTAAGTGGTTGTCCGTTCCAGGCTTTAAGAACCGGTCGAAAATATTTCTTGTCGTGACAGGCGATGCAATTGTCTTTATAGAGTTTCTGGCCGATTTTTGCCTGATCTTTTGAATAAATCTTGTCGTTTATTGTGTGCGGTTCCGTCCAGGCAGTCACCGCGAAACACAATCCCGCCACGATAGTTAGAGATCGAAAAAGGACACTTGATGTCACTAAATGAAACCCCCGATTGTGTACATGGTGGAGCTTATGTCATGTGGTTATAAATAGACCGGCTCGCCGCAACGTGGTTCAGTCGGATACCGGCCGGCGTTCAATTCGCTCCGGCCGCTACCCGTTTGAATTACTCTTCTTCGTATAGCGCCATGGCAGTCAGCTTCGATCCGGTCAGGAGCATAATGTACTGCCTGCCTTCATGCATATAGGTCATCATGCCGTAGCGACTTTGTGCCGGAACTTCAACCCTGCCGAGCTGTGCACCCGTCGCTTTGTCAACGGCATACAGGAACGGTGTTCCATCACTGCCATTTCCAGCGTAGATCAACATTGTCGCGGTGACCGTCATCGGTGCAACAGGAACCCCGTAACCCGTGTTTGGAATGTCCATCCCTTGCAGGTCCGGATGATTCAATACCCTGTCGGGTGTTTCGCCGACCGGAATCCACCACAGATGATCACCGGTGTTCATGTCAATTGCCGTTATGCGACTGTAGGGAGGCTTGAACATATTCAGTCCGTCGGGACCCTGTACCTGCCCATAGCCCGGTATGACCACATAATCCGATACAGTTGTGCCGGTCGGTGCTTCAAGCAGTCCATCTCGTATTTCGCCCGGCGCCAGAATTCTGTACGAGCAATTCTTGCGTGATGTGACATACAGAATGCCAGTCGTCGGGTCAGCGGCCGCGGGTCCGTCAATATTGACCCCGCCGATGTCACCCGGGCACAAAAGGCCTGCTTTTTTGCCCTTGGCATTTTTCTGATGTAACGGCGGATTGAAGAGCGGCCCGTATTCATATTCTTCGAGAATTTCCAGCATTCTCGCGCGCAACTCGGGCGTAAAGTCGATCAACTCATCGACTAACAAACCCTGGTTGTCGTACGGCGCGGGGCGGGTAGGGAACGGTTGTGTCTCTGACAGTTTTTCGCCAGGCACCGGTGAAGCGGGGACAGGCCGTTCTTCAATCGGCCATATCGGTTCACCTGTCACGCGATTGAAGGTGTAGGCAAATGACTGCTTGGTCACCTGGACCACGATTGGCACGGTTTCACCGTTTATTTCAACATCGAGCAGTACCGGCGCGGTGGGCGTGTCGAAATTCCAAATGTCGTGATGCACCATCTGGAAATGCCAGATTCGCTTACCGGTCTTGACGTCGAGAGCGATCAGGCTGGTGCTGAACAAATTGTCCCCTGGCCGAAAACCACCGTAGAAATCCAGGGTCGCGCCATTGGTCGGAATGTAGACAATGCCACGCTCCTGGTCGGCCGACAGCGGCGCCCAGGAGGAGATATCGCCGGTCCATTCCCAGGCATCGTTTTCCCAGGTCTCGTGACCGTATTCACCTGGCTTTGGCAGCACATTGAACTTCCAGAGAAACTCGCCGGTTTTCTTGTCATAACCAAGAATGTCACCGGGTATGTTTTCAATACGAGACTGGTTGTAACCCTGCTCCGCTGAGTTACCGATCACGATGACATCGCCGACAACGATGGGCGGCGAAGAAGAAGTGATGTAACCCGTTTCGAGCGCGATACCGTCATAGGCATTGTATTCGTGGCCGAGGTCGGCAACCAGATCGACGACGCCGGTATCAGGAAATCCTTCAACAGGTACTTTCTTGCCAAAACCCTCCAGTGGCTTGCCTGTTTTAGCATCCAGTGCGGTAAGGAAAAACGCCGGTGAAATTATGTAGATGACACCACGCCCATCGACTTCGCTATAAGCGATTCCCTTGCCGTAGTCTTTGCGCATTGAATAGTCCCAGCGCGCCGTATTGGGTTCGCGATAGGTCCAGATGGTCTCGCCGCTGGCCGGATCGATCGCGATAACGTGGCGGCGCGGTCCCGCTACCGTATACAGGATGCCGTCGATATAACTGGGAGTTGATCGCCCGCTCGCTGCATTGAAGCTGGCGCCATCCCATACCCAGGCTTCCTCAATGGTTTCGAAATTTTCTGCGTTGATCTGGTCAACGTTTGAATAACGTGTGTGATGAGAGTCTCCGCCGAGGAAATGCCACTCGCCGTTCTTAGTGCCCGGGCTGTCCTGTGCAACCGCCATAGGAGCGATCCCCAAAAGGCTGCACGCACACACCAACTTAACGAAATGCTGGGCGGCGCCCGACGTTTTGCCAGAATTATTCATTGCTTTCCCCCAACGGTCCTCGGGTAATGGCGACCATTCGTGGTGGTCCGTAAGTCACGCGAGCCGCTAATCAAACGGAATGTCTTTTCGATAGATTGAGCAGGAAGGATACCCTATGCCCCACGGCAGGGAAACCAGTCCGATGAAACCGGCGGGAGCTCTAACTAATTGTTTTTACAGCGATGTATTGATTCAATCGCGAGGAACGCAACGGTCAGTTTGCGGCCGGACCATTCACGAGTGCGTCTTTAGTTAATGACACAACCAGATCGACTTCTTCTGAGGTCATCAGGAAGGTCGGTGTGTAACGCAGAGAATTCGTGCCGCCGTGGATGACGCCCAGACCCGCCTTGCGCAAAAATTCCTCGGTGCTGCCAGCGCCGTAACAATGGTAGCGCTTGTTGAGTTCACAGCTGAGTAGCAAGCCGGTGCCCTGCACTTTGATTATCGCATCGCCCAGTTCATCCGCAAGGGCGTTCAATTTGCTGACGAATTCGTCGCCACGAGCACAAATATTCTGCCGCACCTCCGGCGTGAAATTGTCCAGCACGGCAACGGCTATATCGAGCGCGCGCGGATTACTGGTCATCGTGTTGCCATAAATGCCATTACGATACAGGTGTGCGGCATGGCCGGACATTGCCAGCACGGACAAAGGATACTGGCCGGCATTCAGCGCTTTCGAGTAGGTTTCCATGTCAGGTGCCGGCAAATCCCGGAAACCGGGGTAATCAACGATCGACAGTACGCCGTATGTTCGCAATCCGGCTTGTATGGAGTCGATCAGCAGCAGCGTGCCGTGTTCAGCGGTCAGCTCACGCGCTTTGGCATAGAACTCCGGGGTAATGGCCATGCCCGGATCGCCTTCGCCCATCACGGGTTCCATGAAGAAGGCTTCTATGAAAAACCCCTGCTGCGCAGCTTGCTCATAAATCACGACTAGCTCGCCTAAGTCATTGGGTTCGACTGTCAGCAGGTAGCCGTGGTCTGCAAACGAAAGAAGATGTTTTCGATAACTGCCAATTGAAGAATCGGAAAATTTGGCGGGTCGGTCGGTCCTGCCGTGAAAGCTTCCTTTAAGGGTAAGCCCGTGTACGGGTTGCCCTTCAAACCGGCCACCTGGCGCGGTCATTTCTTTCGCGTTGACATCCGCAAGCCGGGCAGCGATCGAGACCGATTCGGAGCCACTGTTCAGGCATAAAAAATGTGAGAACGGCGAACCACCTTCTCTCGTGTGTCCAATTTCTGCCTCCAGATGTTCGATGAATATCATCTGGGTTGCAGTCGGCGTCATGATGTTTGCCATGACGTGCGGCTGGTTCATTGCGTCGAGCACTACATCGGGAGCGTGGCCAAGACCGAGCATGCCGTAGCCGCCGCAGTCGTATATGACAGCTCCTTTGAGCGTGACAATCCACGGGCCTTTAGCGCCTGCGGCGAGGTAGGGGTTAACGGCATCCACGGCATAAAAATTGACGATGCCACGCTGCACTGCCGTCACTTGTTCCGCTTCATCCAGCGCCAAAAGTTCGGGGCGTGTCTTGCGCAATTCTTCAAAATGCGCGAAGGCCTCCTGGATCGCGGTGCTGAGATCGCTGCCGGTCTCGAGAAAACGAGCAATAACATCGTCACCAAGCCCTGTTGTCTGGACTGCGCCACCGTGTGTTCGCATATCTCGCAGTCGGGCGAAATGAATGCTTGAGTCAACGATGTTTGCGGGCTGTGCCATGCGAGTTCTCCGGGCTAATCAGGCCATTCGATCATTGTAGCAAAGGAAAATCACGAATAACCGCAACAATTTCACGATATGTAATGAACTACAGAAGGCCTTGCAGAGAATCCAGGCGTTTATCGTTCGCCATCGACCCCTTGAGTTTTTTGCCCGTAGCAAAGCAGCGGTGGCACGACACAGACCATATATGGCGCCAAAGGGAAGGGTCTTTCTGAGACCCATGTCGTTGTCCTGTGCGTGTCTCTCGATATGCTTGGGTGTGGGCTACAGATATTCGTCATGACCAACAATAACGTTTTAAAACAAAGAGTTAACTAAAGTGTATTTGATCGCAAACCACTCATCTATTCGAGCCGGACTACTGCTCGGCGCATTTGCCCTGATATTGTCCGGCTGCTCCCTGCTGTTGCCATCTCCTGACGCCCAGGATCCCATCATCGAACCACAGTTGCCGCCGTCGCCGGTCATCGTGCCAACTGCTGACGAATCGGTCGCCGACCCGGCACCCCGGCCTGTCGTTGTTGAGCCGGTTCAGCCCGACCCCGTCGTACTGAAAGTGGCCATCGTGCTCAGTGGCCGGGTACCCGCCTATGAAAACGTCGCGCTCGAACTGGGCGGACTGCTTGAAGATTTCGATATTTATGACCTCTCTGACAGAAGCCTTACGCAAAAGGACGCATTCGATGCGATTCAACAAAGTGGCGCTTCCGTTGTCGTCGCTGTAGGGCTGCGTGCCGCGAAGTTTGCCCGGGCAGTTACCGACATTCCCGTTATATTTTCGCAGGTATTCAATGTCAGCGGAAACGAACTCGACGGTGAAAATGTCAGAGGCGTCGCAGCCATTCCGCCACTTTCCATGCAACTGGAAGCCTGGCGACAATTGAACCCGGAATTGAGGAGCATTGGCGCGATCTTGGGAGAAGGACACGATTCCCTGATTGAAGAAGCGATTCACGCGACGGACGCCAACGACTTGCATATGCACTACCGCATCGCAAAATCCGATCGAGAAACGCTCTATCACTTCACACGGCTCGCGCCCGTCATCGACGGATTTTGGCTGTTTCCGGACAATCGAATTCTGAGTGCAACGGTATTGAGACAAATGATGGAATACGCGGGTCACCATGGAATACAGGTTGCCGTCTTCAACGACTCACTGTTGTCGCTCGGCGCAGCAATTAGCACGACCTCTATCCATGCAGACGTCGCCAAAAGTATTTTGTCGATTATCACAAGTGCAGTCGCCGGAGAACTGGAATCTGTTCCCGGCATAACACCGTTATCCGAAATTAGTGTTCGAACAAATGCGCCGGTCGTTTCTCAGGTTGCACTGGAAGAGGGCGAGAAGAAGCAGGAAAGTCGTTGAAGACCTGGATTTCATCTGTTCTTGGTCGTTCGACATTGCGAAATGACTTGCGGCGTTTGATGAGCTTTCGCGGCCAGCGGGTTCTGGTCCACGAAATACTGTCTCTGCAAATTCTGATTACGGCAGTAATTGGTGCGCTGGCAATTGCCGCCCTTTACTGGGGTGGTCAGTGGGTACTGCAAAAAAATTACAGTCGCTGGGCGATGCAGTGGACCGAAGAGTTGCACGAGTTGGGCGCGCCGCTGTATCTGCCATACGATGAAGAGGTGACACTGCGGCTCGAAAACTACATCGACAAATACCCGGAAATTAACGAAGTATCGTTTTTTCGATTAGATGGATCTCGTTTGACCACCGTTTCCAATGGCAATAGCAATGAGCCACTCAGCAATGCTCCCATGCCGGAAGAGCTTCTTACCAGCGTATCCGCGTTGGTCGGTGCCGACGCTCCCTATCGCATGTTCAACAGTTTGCTCGACGTTCAGGCCTTCGAAATCTATGCGCCAATCTGGACAGCTTCCATCGCAAACGACGGCCTGTTCGATTTTGACCCGCTGGCAGACGAAGTCGAAGGATCACTGGAGCTTGTGGGTTTCGTTGGCCTTGGACTGAACTTCGCCGAGTTTCACAACAATCTGCTGAAGAATATTCACGTTGCGATCCTGGTATTACTGGTCCTCTTGGTGGTGTCGGGGTTTCTCGGCCGCATGTCTTTGCGGAGAGCATTGCGTGCCATTTCCGATTTGCAACACCCGATTGCAGAACTCGCGAAGGGTAACCTGTCGGTCGAGTTCAAACCTGCAGCACACCGGGAAATATCGGAAATCGTCGAAGCATTGGAGTCAACCGCTATGGCGCTCGGTGAGCGGGATGCAAAGTTGTTGCACCTCGCAAATCATGATTCATTGACGGGCTTGTACAACCGTCGCCGCTTCGTTGAGGAACTCGAGCCGGAACTTACGGCGACATCACGCTTGCGAGCACGAGGGGCTTTGTTCTTCATTGATTTGGATCAGTTCAAATACGTCAACGACGCTTGCGGGCATCCGGCAGGTGATCGTCTGATCAAGAAAGTGGCGGATTGCCTGGTGAAAACGGTCGGCAAGCAAGGCGTCGTAGCCCGATTTGGTGGCGATGAGTTTGCAATTCTCACGCGTAATGTCAACAAGAGGGAAGCCCGCGATCTCGCCAACAAGATTCTGGAAGACATGCGGCAGCTTTCACACGTCGAAGACGAAACCGTGTTCCACATTCACTGCAGTATCGGCATCACGATGATTAAGGCCGGTCAGTCGACACAAGATGATGTTATTGCCCAGGCTGACATTGCGTGCCGTGAAGCCAAGAAGAGGGGCCGCAATCGAGCGGAGTTCTATCGTGTGTCCAAACGAGAGACGGAGCAAATGGCAGCTGACGTAGGCTGGATGCGAAGACTTCGAGAGGCAATCGATGAAAGTACGTTCCTGTTGCGTTACCAACCGATCGTGCACATTGCCAGCGGTGAAACGTCACATCACGAAGTGCTTGTACGTCTCAAGCTGGAGAACGGGCAGATCGTCAGTCCTGACATGTTTCTTCCGGCCGCAATACGTTTTGGTCTGATGGCAGAGATCGATGCGTGGATGATTGAGCACGCCATTGAGGCATATGCTGAGCACAGTGCAAATAACGACACGCTCCGCTTCGCAATTAATCTTTCGTCGAACGCGTTCGAGACAAAGAATCTTGCTACCTATGTCGACGCACAATTGAAAAAGTATGGAGTCGCACCGGAAAAAATCATGTTCGAGATCACAGAAAACCTGGCTGTGCGGCATTTATCTCATGTGGAAAAACAAATCACTGCACTGCGCAAAATGGGATGTGAGGTTGCTCTGGACGATTTCGGCAAAGGATATAGTTCCCTTGGGTATCTTCAGCAATTGTCTGTCGACTATATAAAAATCGACGGTTCGTTCATTCGCAATCTCACCACGAATACCGTTGATCAGAAAATGGTTCGCCTGATTGCAGAAATTGGCCGCGAGGCAGGAATGAAGACGATTGCAGAATACGTCCAGAGTGGCCCGGCATTTTCTCTTCTCGCAGAACTGGGCGTCGATTATGCACAGGGTTATTACGTCGGCAAGCCGGCGGCGACACCCAGGAACAGGACGTTGCCGGTCTTGCTGGCCAGTAAACGTCGAAAAAATCGCCTCATGGGAAAATCAGGCACCGCCAAAAAGCGCGTTAACAATGATGCATAGCCCGGGCTAGGAGTCTCTGATTTATTCTGGCTGCAAGATACAAATCCATGATCTGATCAGAGAACCCTAGTTTGCAGTCGAATTGTTGAGCGACCAATCGTAATCTGAGAACTCGATCGAGTAGTCTCTTGCGGCGGTAATATCGCCCGTCATGGCGACCGGTGCCACACTGATCAGGTATTCCACCAGCCCGCCCTCGGAGGGTAATCCCTGACGTCGCAGGTCATTAACGAAATCTTTCTCATACCATTTGAATATGTCAGAAAGAATAATGCGCTTGTTTTTGTGATCGATCGCTACATTCTTCGGGTCATTGATGAATTCGAATGTGGCCTGAACGAGGAACGGCTCAAGGTCATTTCCGCTGGGAAGCTCGGGGCGCAGCACCGGGCAGCTTTCGCTGGCGCAGTTCAATACGAAATGAATTCGTGGATCGCGAAAGGTCGGCCTGATAACCTTATTCTCCACGGTGTACAAACTCTTCGCCTCTGTGCCAAATAAAAATCGCTCTCGCCAAAAGAATCCGAATCCTGTAACGACCTCCAAAGGCGCCTTAATGTGCGTAACACTTTTCAGTGGCCAGTGCTTCAGTACGTTATACACAACGTAGGCATTGTAGGCGTATAACCAATATGCCAGCCGCTCGCTCTGTTTTGTAAATCGAGCGGGTGAATTGTCCGGGCTGTACGCGGCGACGGCCGCCAAATAGGTGCTGAGCCGGTGCAGATCCTCGCTGCTCTGGTGCCAGCGGTCATAGTCAACACGTCCGTCATTGTCCACATAGATTTGCAGCAATGATTCAAACGTTGCGTGGGAGAAGCCGTCGTCCGGAAAGTCGTCAGGAAGCTCGGCTTCTATGGTTACCAGATGCGGGCGATTGATCAGGAAGAACGTCGCCGCCAGTACAAAAAGGCCGAGCACAAAAAACACGATATACGTCATCAATGAACGCCGCTTCCCCACAGTCTGGATGTTATTACCCATACATCAAGCTGACCGCCGATTTCGTCTGTTTATTACGCTTTGATCCGCAGGCTATAAATCGGACGGCAACATCGGTGTTGACAACATCAGCTGAAATCTGTCCCAACGGGCGACGGCATCATTCGTGCCGTGCTCCACATAGGCTCGCACCATATCTTTGCCAAGATTGTAGTTGATAACGTAACTGCGATAGGTATCAAAAAAATCCGTCCGTTTCAGCGCTCTTTCCGGTGATGTTAGTGAATAGTCGACCAGCCACTGAACCGCTTCTTCCCGGCTGATGTCACCATTGAGATAGTCGCGCGCCGCTTCGTTGCCGGCGTAGTTCAATTGTCCCAGGAGCGCAAGCAACTCGTAGTAACGGTCAGCCTCATTGGCATCAAGTCCGGCCAGCGGGAACAGGATTTCCTGTTCGAACCGGACGCGTTCTTCACCGGGAAAAGCGAGATCGATGCCATAATTTCCGCTGCCCTCTGCAATTAATGATTGCGGGCTGAATAGCGGGTACAAGGAAAATTCGAGCCAGCCTTGATCGACCACCAAGTTTTTCTCCAGCAGTGCGTTGAACGTGTGGTGTCCGGGGTAGCCCTCATGACAACCGAGATCAACCGCACGACTGATAAACGTAGGGAGATCCGTATTTATCTGGATCAGGCTTTGGGCATTACCCTGATACCAGTTGTATCCAGACCACGGCTTGTCATTAACGTACTCGATACTGAAGGATTCGTTGTCCGGCAAGTCTATGTATTCCAGAGTGCGTCTCCGGCACTCGTTAATTGCCGCATCGAAAACGACTGGCAGCTTGTCCGTTGGGATTACGAACTGATCACGAAAATCGTTAACCCGTTTCGGCAAGTCGCCCTCACCGGCTATCAAAGCATCGATCTCAACGAGAATGGATTCAAAGTGAGCCGCGTCGTAGTCCGGCGCCTGTGTGCCAAACAGTTGCAGGGATTCTTCGTCGAAAGAGATTGTCTGTCCCTGATTCAGGCTTATGCGGGTATTAAGGGCGGTCAATCTCGCTATCAGCCCTGCAATCCGGGAGGAGCGCATCTTGTCAGCTTCGGCCGGCATTGCATCACGGAGCTGTTGCAGAAGCGTGATCGCACGTGCGTCGATTTCATCGAGGCTCAATTGAGACTCGTTCGCTGCGACTTGAATTTCTTCAGGCCCGAAGTAGGCGTCGACGTGCGTGCTGTCGTGCCGTCCCATGCTGAGTTCCAGGAACAGATAATCGCGGGCCAGCTCGTCGATATTCGTGGTGTTTTCCTCTCCGGAATCGACGCTGCCGCTGCAGCCAACGAGCAAGGAGCAAAGCAATAGTACGGGGAGTTCAATTTTCATGATTCAGGCGCTTGCGTCAGTTCGAATGCACGGGATGATAGCCAGTGTAACCGGCATCCTGCAAATTACTCGCCGGTCGCAATAATCGCGCGCATTGCGGAACACCTGTCAGGAATGGGTGTCGACTTTATGGATACTGGCGTTACTATACGAAGCCAACGCAAGGATGTCCGACATGAGCGACCGCAACCCACAATGGTTTATTCCCCTGCTGCTCGCAGCGGTAGCAGTGGGTGGGCTTTGGTATTACTGGAGCGAGACCAGTTCACCCGTGCAGGTGGTAGTACCAATCGAACCTTCTGAGGAGATCCCGGAACCGAAATCGACCGGGCCGGCCTATCCGTTGCCAGACGCAAACCCCGAGACAGTACAGCCGGGCAATCTGGTGCCATTACCGGCATTAGTTGAGAGTGATGAATACTTCAAGATGGATCTGGCGGGGTTGTTTGGCAGCGGTGTGAGCGAAATGCTTGTCGATACGGCAGTAATCGAAAAGATCGTGGCGACAGTGGACAATTTGCCGCGGGGTCATGTTGCCGAAAAGATTCGCCCGATTTCCGGCGTCGTTGGAGTGTATCTGGCGGATGGTCAGGACGATAGCGGTCAATACACCATCAATACCGACAACTATGCGCGTTATGATTTCCTGGTGAATTTGCTTGCCGGAGCGGATGTCGAAGTTCTGGTCGAAATTTATCAACGGTACTATCCGTTATTTCAGGAAGCTTACACAGGTCTTGGCTATCCGGGCGGCTACTTCAATGACCGCGCGATAGCGGTTATCGATCACCTGCTCGAAACACCCGAAATACAGGAGCCAGTCGAACTGGTGCGACCGCATGTACTATATGAGTATGCGGATCCGGATATCGAGGCCTTATCGAGCGGACAAAAAATATTGGTTCGCATGGGTGACGAACACGCGGTCAGAGTGAAACAGTTTTTGGAGGAGCTGCGAGTGCTAATCGCGGCAACGAACCCGTAGTTCGGGATTGGTTCAATTTGGACAAAGCATAAACGGCCGGACCGGGAAAGATCCAGAACAAGACGGCGGCCACGACTAATCATTGGGGAAATTCTATGCGAGATTTGCTTTTAGTGGCATTGCTGGTCAGCGTGGCCGGTACAGCTTATGGCCATGAGATTTTGGGATTCGACGCGCCACAATCCGAGGCACAGCGACAACTCGAGTCCGAGTTTGATGCGAATCTTAGCAAGGAAGATATGGATGGCTGGTTGAAGAAATTTTCTGCGCGGCCACATCACGTTGGCTCGCCTGCGGGCAAGGAAATAGCAACATTTGTCGCTGAACTCTTCGAGTCCTGGGGTTACGAGGTTGAAATCGAAGAATATGAAATTCTGTTGCCGAGGCCGAAAATACGCGAGCTTGAACTCATCTCTCCGACAACATTTTCGGCTTCGCTTGAAGAAGATTCCCTGGACGAGGACGCAAGTACCTCTGTGAGGGAGGATTTGTTGCCGCCCTATAACGCTTTCTCGGTTGACGGTGAGGTCGAGGGAGAATTGGTGTTCGTCAATTACGGCAGGCCCGAGGATTACGAAATTCTCGAGCGGTACGGAATCGATGTGACAGGCAAGATCGCGATTGCGAAATACGGCAAGTCGTGGCGAGGCATCAAACCCAAGCTGGCTGGCGAGAAAGGAGCAATCGGAACCATTTTATATTCAGATCCTGGCGACGATGGTTACGGCGCTGGCGATGTCTATCCAAAAGGCCCGTTCAAGCATGAAAGCGGCGTCCAGCGTGGATCGGTTATGGATATGCCAACCTACCCGGGCGACGTGTTGACGCCCGGTATCGGCGCGATCAAAGGAGCAAAGCGGCTCGACATAGACGAGGCACCCACTATTACGAAGATCCCGGTGCTTCCCATCTCGCAACGCGATGCGTTACCGCTGCTTGCGGCGATGGGTGGAGCTGTTTTACCAGCTGAGTGGCGTGGCGGTCTGCCGATCACCTATCACTTCGGTCCTGGTCCGGCGCGAGTTCGATTGAAAGTCGAATTTGATTGGGAGACGGTCACGGCGTATAACGTCATCGCCAAACTTGAAGGCAGCAAATTTCCTGACGAATGGGTGATACGCGGCAATCACCACGACGGTTGGAATCACGGTGCGGCAGATCCGTTGTCCGGCCTGGTGGCGATGCTGGATGAGGCTCGCTCAGTCGCACAGCTCGCAAAAGCCGGCAAGCGACCAGCTCGGACTATCATTTATGCAGCCTGGGATGCCGAAGAACCCGGACTCATTGGATCGACAGAGTGGGTGGAACATCACGCGCGTGATCTCAAGAAGCATGCGGTTGCCTACCTGAACTCCGACGGCAATTCTCGCGGATTTATCAACATTGGCGGCAGTCATGTGCTGGAGCGCTTCTTCAACCAGATCATGGAAGACGTCCGAGATCCGCGCATGGATATTTCATTAAAAGAACGCAAGCGAGCTTTCCTTAAGCTCAATGCTGCTTCGGACAAAAGCAAAGAGGAAGCCAGGAATCGCAATGATTTACGAATCTACCCGCTGGGTTCTGGTTCTGATTACACACCTTTTCTGCAACATCTTGGTATTGCATCAGCGAATATAAGTTTCGGCGGGGAAGGTGCGGGTGGTAGCTACCATACTCTGTACGACACCTACCAACATTATTCGACCTGGCGAGATCCCGGTCTTGTATACGGAGAAGCGCTGGCACAGGTCGCGGGCAGGGCGACATTGCGACTCGCGAATGCACCCCGGTTACCGTTTGAGTTCGTAGCGCTAGCGGACAATATCAGCCTCTATGTAACCGAGCTCGAAGAGCTGGCGGACAAGATGCGCAAGGATACTAATTTGGTGAACGAGCAAATAGAGGATGGAACCTACGCAGCAGCCCTTGATCCGAACAAGGAGATTGCTGCACCGAAATACGAGGAACCCGTACCGCACTTTAATTTCGCTCCGCTCAAGAATGCATTGGACCGCTTGCAGACTGCGGCAGACGCCTATCATGATTCGGTAGCAAACGGCGCTATGCCCTCCGATGAGGTTAATGAGCTTCTCTATACCAGTGAACGATTGCTTACGCGGGAAGAGGGCCTCACGGGGCGACCGTGGTACAAACATCATATTTACGCGCCGGGCTTCTATACGGGATACGGTGTGAAGACGATTCCAGGCGTACGAGAGGCGATCGAGCAACGTGAGTATGGTTCGGTGCAGGTGCAAGTTGAGGTGGCGGCGCAAGTTATTGACAGGATGTCGGAAAGAGTTGAGGCGATTGTCGATGTTGAATCAGAATAGAGAGGAAACGAATATGATCGAGTCAGTCGCAAAAACACTTTGCACGGTGGCATTGTTAGCGTTGGCGGGCCAGGCGATGGCAGCTGAGAACTTACCAACGGTGCCCGAAGGCGCCCAGGCAGTCACGGTGGATGGCAAGCCGCTGTATGCAGCACAACCCGGCGAAGGTGCGCTCGAAAAGCTGGCCAAGGCGCGTGCTGATTATGAGGCGGATTCAAATAGCGCGGACAATATCATCTGGCTTGGACGCCGTATCGCCTATACGGGAGACTACCGTGGTGCCATTGAGGTGTTCAGCGAAGGCATCGAGAAACATCCCGGCGATGCCAGAATGTATCGACATCGCGGTCACCGTTATATTTCGATTCGCGAATTCGACAGAGCAATTGTCGATCTGGAGAAAGCGTCTGAGTTGATCGCCGGTACCGAGAACGAAACAGAGCCCGATGGTCTTCCCAATGCGTTGGGTATTCCCATCAGCAGTTTGCACGGCAACACCTGGTATCACCTGGGTCTCGCCTACTTCCTCGTACATGATTGGGAGAATGCGTTCCGGGCTTACGAGAATGGTTTTAATGCCGCGCGCAATGTGGATAACAAAGTGTCAACAACGCACTGGCGATACACTATTTTGCGGCGCATGGGCAGGGATGACGATGCAAAAAAGGTGCTGGACGCGATCACTGCGGATATGGATGTCATCGAAAACATCAGTTATCATCGCCTGTGCCTGTTCTACAAAGGCGAGATCTCTCTGGAAGACATGATGAAGGATATCGTCGACAGCCCGTCGGGCGCTTCTGCGGCGTTCGGCGTTGCCAGTTGGCACTTTTCCAACGGCGAAGTGGACATAGCCACCGAACAATTCAGGGCATTGACGTCGACTGACAGCTGGTCGAGTTTCGGCTATATCGCCGCCGAGGTGGATCTGTCCAAGCTGTAGGGCTACTAATCGGCTTCTTTTTTCCCGCCACTGAGCCGCTGTACCATTGCGGCGGCTCCGCCAGCGGTAAAACCTCTTAGATAGCGGGCTGACAGAACATTGCCGACCTCGCGATAGACGACGAAAAGGCCGCTGAAAATAATTACGAGGCCGCCCATGATGACCCAACGATCCGGCACCTCTCCCCAAATCCAGTAGCCAGCGACCGCCGCACCGATCAATGCGGTGTATTCAAACGGAGCTAACACTGCCGGCGACGCCCGGCGATACCCGCCTACGATGCCGACCCAGGCCGCTGCTGAACAGATGCCTGCCAACACGAAAAAGAACCAACTCGATGCTGATGGTGGTGTGTAGTTTCCTGGCAGGAAGAAAACTGATATCAAGAGTGGCCCACAAATGACATACACCGTCATAGACAAGGTCGTCTCTGTGGCTGCAAGTTTGCGTGCTGTTATTGCAAGTCCTGCATAGGCTACAGCGGCTGCCAACACAGCAAACGCGGCCGGGGTCAGCAGGCCGGATCCGGGGCGGAGGATAATTAACACACCAGCGAAGCCGAAAATAACAGCAGTCCAGCGACGCCAGCCAACGTGCTCACCGAGTAGTGGTACAGACATCGCAGTTACGAACAGGGGTGCAGTGAATGCAAGCGTCAGTGTATTCACCAAAGGCATTTGCGACAGGCCAAAAAAGAAACCAAACATCGCAATAGAAGCCAGAACCGTGCGTAGCAGATGCCATTTCCATCGCTTGGTCTTGAGAGCGCTCAAGCCACCGTACCAGCGAGAAATAAACACAAATACCAACAGCCCGAGCACGCTGCGAAGAAAGACGAATTGCTCGAGTGAGTAGTCTGCAAGTAGCCACTTCGCGCAAAGGTCCAGGCCCAGTCCGGCAGATACACCGAACAACAAGTAAGTGACAGCGGTGCCAAAGGAATCTTGTGCCGGGCTATGTGAGGTCAATCTTCGTTTCACCAGGTTTGGGGCGAGTTGTTACAGCGTTCAGGTCGCATTCATAAAAAACAAGTCGAAGTTCAGCTTCGATTCAGCGATGCGGGTCCCTAATAGTGTCAAGACAGATCATTGTGCTTGAGGGGCTAACATCATGTCTAGAATTAAAAGTCCGACGGAATACAGGATTTCCCAAATAATTATCGCTGTCATTTACTTGCTCCTGGTCAGCGTACTTGGAATTGCGACTGCGGTAGCGGAAACGACAGATCGAGTTTCGGGCTCCAGGCATTATTCGGATGGAGGCCGTGCAAGAACCCAGGTGCCGAGAGAATCCGTGGATGTGTATGGCCCGCTGGAAACGGATGGGCCGCGCCGCAAGTGGCCGGGAGCATTTACCTATGGCAAAACCGGGTCGTCTGTCGCTTCGGGTCAAGCAAGCTCTTCAGCCTTTTGGTTTTACTCGGCTGACGTGATCCTGTTCGGCGATGATGATCATGATGGCTATTTCTTTGGCATTGATCTGTTATTCGATGTGGATACGGCCTGGTCGGTATTCGATGTCTATGCCGTCACCTACCTGAGCCTCGAGGGTGGTCCATGGAATGAATACGCCATCACGGATGACTTTACGCTCTTCGAAACCAGTGCGGACGACGAATACAATATCGTCACGGAGCTTGAATCAGGGTACCCAAGAGGAAGCTACGACTTGCTCATCGAGATATTCGATGCGCAGACGGGAGAGTTCCTTGTGGGCTTCGGTCCGGAAGAGTCGTCCGAACTTGGATTCCTGCCCCTTGAGGACTTTGGTCGGGACGAGCCAATCGTGGTCATTATCGATCAGGGACATGGCCATGGCGGCGGCGGAGCCACCGGCGTCTGGATGCTTGCCGTTATGTTGCTTGCGTTCGGCTTGAGAAGAGGTCGCCTGGATAAATTGCGGGCTAGCACTCGGCTTGTTCGAGCAGGGGCTTCGCTTTGGACAGACTAGGTAAGAGCATGTCCCTTTTGGGCTTGATTTCTCGCCGTGCGCATGACCTTGCGTCCCCATGCAGAGAGTGTATCGAAATACGCGTACAGCGCGGGTACAACGAGCAAGGATACAACGGTTGAGAATGCGAGCCCGCCGATAATAGCTCGCGCCATCGGATAATACGGTGGCCCGTCACCGCCAACCTGGGTTGTGCCGACAGCCAGAGGCGCCAAGCCAACAATGGTTGTTGCTACCGTCATCAGGATAGGTCGCAATCGGTCTTGGCCGGCTTGCACAATGGCCTTGTCTCGTGGAACACCGCCGTTGCGCAGATTATTGATATGGTCGACGAGCACGATGCCATTGTTTACGACGACCCCAATCAAAATCATAATGCCGATCGACGCCATGAAAGAAAACGTGGTCCCTGTCGCCGCAAAAAACAGGAAGACGCCGAAGACGGAGAATGCTATCGAGCCGAGAATGATCGAGAACGGGAGTAACAATGATTCAAACAGTGCTGCCATGACCAGGAAAATGCAGGCAATTCCAAGCATAATATTCGTCGCCATCATTTGCTGTGTTTCATCCTGGCGATCGAAGCCCCGTCCGAATTTCCAGCTGTAGCCCGGCGGCCACTTGAAATTATCCAACAACTCTTTAACGATCGGGCGAACCGAATCCAGCGAGGCATCTTCTGTAATATTGGCAGACAAAATGACTGCAGTTTGCCTGTCGGTTCGCTGTATCCTCGCCGGCGAGTAGCCAATGGAGAAGTTCGCCACCGATCCCAGCGAAATGCGGCGTCCGGCTTCATTGTACAGAGTCAATTCGGCGAGCTGCTCTACGGTCTGTTTGTCACTGTCGCGAAGCGCCAGACGAACCGCTATTTCGCCGGTTTCACCACGGAACTCGCGCAGGTTCTTCCCTCGCATCGCCGTGGAAATAGAAGCGGCGATCTCCGCTGAAGTAAGTCCAACGGCTGCTGCGCGAACCCTGTCGACGGTGACCTGAATTTCCCGTTCACCAAACTCCCCATCCGAGCGGGCATCTTCCAGACCCTCGACGCCCGAGAGAATACGCACGACATCAACACCCAGGTCATTCAGGCGCGATGTAGAGTCCCCCGATATTTGCACGCTGAATCCGTCCCCACCACCTTGTTGATTGAAGTCGAATCCTGGTTTGCCGATTGCAATAACTGGCAGGCTTTCCTTTATTCGCTCCAATACGTCTTTCGTCGATACCCTGGCGATGTCACTGTCAGTCAACAAAATAACTGATATGGCAGACCCTTTTTCGTAATAGCTGTACACGGAATTGATATCGAACTCTTCCTTGTTGTCGAAGAGGTATTCTTCAATCGTATCTACGGCGGCTTCCACACGTTCCAGCGGATGCTGGCCTTCGATAAAGTATTCAAGGTACAGTCGGCGGCCGACATCCTGCGGGAAGGCATCGAACTTCACGAGGTTCAGGGCAAGAGGTGCGACTCCTATAATGCAAATCAGGACAATCCCACCAAAAGTCTTCCAGGGGCACCTCAATATCCATGCCAGGCTCCGCACGTAGCGCTTGGTAAGCCGTGCCATGAACGCGCCACTTTTTGGTTCCGGCGGTGGCTTGATACGGGCGGCCAGCATCGGCACAAGGGTCTGGGCGATCAGCAGGGATGCGATAAGCGCAACCATGATCGTAATTGATACATGCGTCAGGAACACTGTGATATCCGTTTGCGCGCCAAACATCAGTGGCGCAAAAACGATGATTGTTGTGGCCGTGCCAGCTATGACGGCCAATCCGACCTCTTTAACACCTTTGTAGGTCGCATCAAACGGATTATCCGGATCCAGCGCACGTTGCCGGAAAATGCTCTCGGTGACAACGACCGCATTGTCTACAAGCATGCCGACGGCAAGCATCAGGCCCATCATGGTCAAAATATTCAAGCTAAGGTCGGCGAAGTAAAGTGCTCCCAGAGTGATAAGAAGGGAGAAGGGAATCGACGCCATGACTATCAGCGTGGTGGTTACGTGGCGCAGGAACAAATATAAAACACCGATAGCCAACAGCGCGCCTATCAGGCCGGCACTTAGCAGATCGGACAGAGACTCCTTGACCGCTTCTCCCTGGTTGTCCATGGCAAAAATCTTGATCCCTTGCATTTGCGGCAGTTCGCCAATCTTCGCTACTTCTTCCATGACACGGTCGGTTACATCAACCATGTTGGCACCGGTGGATTTGCTGACAGCAAGGGCGATCGCGTAGTTGCGATCGAGGTGTCGTCCGAATTCCCTGTCGGGACTGCGTAATTCAATGCTGGCGACGTCACTGAGTCTGATATTCGCCTTATTTATGACCAGGTTGCGTATGTCGTCTATCGACGTAAATTCACCTTTGGGCCTGATACTAAATCGCTGGCCATTGTCAGTAATTCTCCCACCACTAACGGCAAAGTTCGTCCCGTCAAGGACATCCAGGTCACTGAGGCTGACGCCCAACGCCGCCATCTTGTCAGAGTCGAGAAGAATCCGGATTTCGCGAGCCTCAACACCGTGAAGTTCAACTTTGGATACGCCCTCGATTCGCTCGATGCGACGCTTGAGGAGTCGGTCCAGCATTTCGTAGCTGTTCGACAAATCCCGGTCGCTGGATATTCGCAATTGCAATACAGGTTGGTCGCCAAGCGATCCGGTAAATACCAGCACGCGGCGAATGTCATCGGGCAATTCATGCCGAATGCCATCTACTTTGGCTCGTGCGTCGATACCTTTGGCGCCCATGCTCTGGTCCCAGCCGAATTGCAGAAATATCTGCGCCATGCTGTCTGTTGAAGAGGAGTACATGCGCTCAACACCCGACAGTGTCGCGAGTGCCTCCTCCACAGGTCGGGTGATCAGGCGTTCGATTTCCTCAGGCGTCGAGCCGGGATAGGGAATCTGGATAAAGATTCCGGGGAATTCGATGTCGGGAAACTTCTCCAGTGGTAAAAGACGCGCGGCAATTAAACCGATGAGTGCCAGCGCAACAAAAAATACGAATGTGGTGACGGGTCGGCGGAGTGCTATTTTAGTGTGTCTCACGTTAGGTCCTATGCACCGGCGACTGCCGAGGTGACCTGGCTGGACGCATTCGTTACAGGCCATTTCTTCCGATCCAGCAGCGAATATACGACCGGAATAACGACCAGTGTCAGCAACGTGGACATGAGCAGCCCACCGATAACCGTGATCGCCATCGGTGTACGGACTTCCGCCCCTTCACCAAAACCTATTGCCATCGGTAGCAGGCCGAGGGCTGTCGTCAGAGTGGTCATAACAATAGGCCTGAGCCTGGCACGACCTGCTTCCATAATGGCTGCAGTCTTCTCCATCCCTTGTGCACGTAGTTGATTAATCATATCGACCAGCACGATGGCGTTGTTGACCACGATACCGGCGAGCATTATTACTCCAACAAACGCGACGACGTTGATCGTTGTTCCTGTCAGGAACAAGGCAAGAACGGCCCCGACGAGGGCGAGTGGAATGGTGAACAAAATTACCAGCGGGTGAATCAAAGATTCAAACTGGGATGCCATCACCAGGTAGACAAGAAATACTGCCAGAGCCAACGCAAATTGCATGGATGTAAACGAATCCTGCATTTCTTCGTTCTGGCCGGAGACCATCGCGGTAATACCTGACGGCATTGCTATCGTATTTATGATTGTGCGGGCTTCTTCTGCTGCCGCGCCCAGATCCCCGTACGCAATATTTGCCGAAATGATAGCGACCCTTTCCTGGGCGACGCGCCGTATCTGTGCAGGACCCCGCGAGAGACTGATGTCTGCGACTGCTTCGAGCGTCACGGGTCGTTCTGCTGCAGGGTTGACCAGGAGGTTGCGAATATCATTAATGCTGGCTGCGCGCGTATCTACACTGCGCACCATTACATCGATTTTCTTGTCGTCCAGGGTATAACGTGTAGCGAGTTCCCCGCGAACGTTTGCAACAACGCGGTTCGCGATATCACGAACGGAGACACCAAGCTGCGCAGCGCGTTCCTGGTCGAACAGGATCTGGATTTCCGGATTTCCCTGTTCGACAGTAGTCTTAATGTCTGCATATCGTCCTGACGCAACCATCTTGTCGATGATGGCCTGACTTACGAGCGCGAGTCCGTTTAGGTCAAAACCAGAAATTTCGATTTGCAACGGCGCTGCAAAGCTCATTAGGGCCGGTCTGCTGATTTCATATTGGACGCCTGGCAGTAGTGCCAGTTTTTCGCGCATAGCATTCATCACGAGGTCTTCTTCGACGCGTCCGGTACCAGGGGCCAGCGCAATACTGAGGGTGCCCGTGTTCTCCCCGGAGTCCACGGGATTCGCGTCAAGACGGTTGCCCGTTCCTGCCACCGAGTAATTGAGTTCAATCGAATCAATACCGGCAGCGACCGACTGGATCGACTGAATTGCGCGATCTGTTTCCGCCAGCGGTGTCCCGGGCGAAAGGCGCAGGTTCACGTTGAATTCGCCCTGTGATAACTGAGGAATTAACTCCGTCCCCAGCCGCGGTACGAGCAACATCGTGCTAGCGAAAATCGCCGTGGCTCCCAACACTACGACTGCTCTGTGTCCGAGCGACCATTTCAGAATTGGTTCGTACCGAACTGCTATGAATTTGTACAGTTTCTGCAAGATTCGGGTCGGGACCCACAATATCGCCCAGGCTACCCACTTGACCAGCATGAATATGAAGCCAATCCCACGAACGATTTGGGCAACCAACCGGGTAAACCAACTGGGCGGGATGTCGTCAGTTGCTTCGCTGTCTGCGGCGTACCGTGAGCGGGTGCCAAGCGCAGCCAGCATCGGGATCAGCGTCAAAGCAACGATGAGAGAGAATGCCAGTGCGAAGGTTACCGTTAGCGCCTGGTCGCGGAACAACTGGCCCGCGATCCCGCTTATGAAAACCATCGGGAAAAATACGGCGATCGTTGTCAAAGTCGCGGCGGTAACAGCGGTCGAAACTTCGGCAGTTCCGTTACGTGCCGCTTCGAGAATGCCTTGACCCTGTTCTTTTTTGCGGACAATGTTCTCGAGCACGACGATGGCGTTGTCCACCAACATTCCGACCGCCAATGCAATGCCACCGAGTGACATGATGTTCAGGGAGATGTCATTCGCATACATCAAGAGGAATGTGCCGATGACTGACACCGGAATAGCGACAGCGATAATTGATGTCGCAGTTGCGTCACGCAAGAATCCGTACAACACCATGATGGCCAGCAATCCACCGAATAGTGCAGCAGAAGTCACCTGACTTATGGCTGCGCTTATGAATTTGGACTGGTCGTAAATCTTCACGAGCTCGTAATTTTCGGGCAACGAATTCTCGAGCCGTCTTAATTGCGCATCAATTCGTTTCGCGACCTGAACGGTATTGGCGTCGCCTTCTTTATAGACGGCCAGTTCAACGGACTCCCTACCATTGACGCGGGTGATGGCTTCCCGATCCTTGAAGCCTTGCGTAACTGTGGCGACATCTCGGAGATAGACAGGTCGGCCGGCAACATTGGCAATGATCGCATCTGCAAATGCTTCGACAGTCTGAAACTCGTTGATTGTCCGAACGAGAAAACGCTGATCGCCTTCCTCCAGTCTGCCGCCAGACAGGTTGACGTTTTCGGCACGGATTCTCTGCGCAATTTGCTCAATGCTGAGCCCCAGTTGAGAGAGTTTTTGCTGGTCAACCTGAATCTGGACCTCATCCTCCAGGCCACCGCTTACTTTAACGGCAGCAGTTCCCTCTTCAGACTCAAGAGCGGTCTTGATGCGGTCCTCGGCATACCGTCTCTGCTTTTTTAACTCGGCTTCAATTGCTACCGCTTCGGTGGGGCTTGCACCGTCTTTGTGTAGCAGGCCCAATCGCATGATCGGTTCTGAAGATGGGTCGAAACGCAGCAGCAGTGGACGATTCGCTTCAAGTGGCAACTCGATAATATCGATTTTTTCACGGACATCGACACCGGCAATGTCCATGTCAGTGCCCCAAAGGAATTCCAGCGTTACATCCGACTGACCGGTGCGTGAAACGGAACGTACCAGGCGCACGTTCCTGATTACGCCAACTGCTTCCTCAATGGGTTTGGTTAACAGGTTTTCGACCTCGACAGGTGCCGCGCCTGTCAATTCGGTACGAATTGTAACCGTTGGGTAGGTAATGTCCGGTAGCAGGTTGACGCTGAGGCGCGATAATGAAACCAGGCCAAATAACAGGACAGCAACTGTGAACATGACAATGGTGACCGGTCGTTCAGTCGCGATTTCAATAAGACGCCGCATGCTTTAGATACCTTGTGTAACGGATTACGGGTTGCTTGAGGGGTCTGGGCTATCTGAACTCCGGGCCGATTCGGGTGCACCAATGACCGAAATTTTCGTGCCGTTCTTCAGACCGGCTTGGCCGACAGTTACGAACACATCTTCGTCGGTAAGGCCTTCAAGGATCTCGACCTGTCCGTCTTCGGCATAGCCTGTCTTGATGACTCGCTTATTCGCGATTTCGTCTTCGACGACATACAGCGAAGTAGCGCCTGCTTCTTCGATGATAGCGCTGCGCGGAATTTGCAGGGCATTTGCATGCATGTCTGACACAATGTCGATACGGCCAAACATGCCCGGCTTAAGGCGGCGACTTGGGTCGGATACCTCGATCGTGATTTTGAAGGTGCCAGTTTCAGGATCCACAACGGGACCGACGCGCGCAACGATGCCGATAAATTCGGCGTCTTGCAGCGCATCTACCTTAATGTCGACGGGTTGTCCTGGCTCCAACCGGCGGTATTCGCGCTCAGGCACGTGCAGATAGGAAACGAGCGGCTCCAGGCTGGTTATCTGAAACAGCGGCGTGTTTACGTCAATGGTATTGCCGAGTTTGACGAATCGCTCTGAGATGACGCCACCAATCGGGGCCCGGATTTCCGTGTAACTCAATTCGAGTTTTGCCAGGTTATGGCTGGCTTCCACCGCCTCGGTTTCATATTGAATTTTTTCGAAATCGCCAGTGCTTATGAGACCCTTCTCTTTCAGGTCAATATTGCGTTGGAAAGCGCGTTGGAGTTTCTGCAGATTGGCATCTGACTGCGCAACCTCCAGTCTCAATCGATCTCCGTCG
>Ga0209988_10000357_pt1 | contig 28176 bp, 28 predicted proteins | sample N075metaG_FD_183115 | JGI IMG/M metagenome (GOLD analysis project Ga0209988, IMG submission 183115) | Deep subsurface microbial communities from Kermadec Trench to uncover new lineages of life (NeLLi) - N075 metaG (SPAdes) (version 2) | ecosystem: Environmental > Aquatic > Marine > Ocean trench... | reverse complement strand
GCTTCGCGAGATGCTGGCCGATCCGATCATTCGGGCGGTGATGGTCCGCGATGGCGTGACCGAGCAAGAGCTGTTCGGGGCGATCGCGAAAGCGCGCGGCAGAATGGCGGGCAGGCACATGACCGATCGCGACGCCAGCCGCCGGAAGTTCGGCGCCCTCCCCTTGATGCAGGACCGGGCACAGCGGCTATCGATGCCCGATGAACGGAGGCTGCCATGGATGCGCTGATCATGGTCGCCATCTGGGTGGGTCTTTACTTTGTGTTGATGCCCCGTGGCCGCGGCGCGCACGTCATGGGGCATGGCCACGGTCAGGCTCGCGGCGAGCCCGAAAACGCTGGCAGCCGGAATCTTCAGTGGAAGCCGCCGGAGAGGGACACCGATCCGGTCTGCGGCGAATCGGTGCGGACCGAGCAAGCCAAACCCAGCGTCCACGACGGCAATGTCTACTACTTCTGCTCGCGCGACTGCCGCGAGATCTTCGAGGCCGCGCCCGACCTCTATCTGGGCGGCGGCGATCCTGATCACACCAAGCTGGAGCACTCCCATGCGTGAGACCGCGATCGAATTCGAGCAACCCGCCCGCCTGGGCACGCCACTGCCGGCGGCGCGCGCATCCAGGGTTCCGGTCCTGGCGCTTGGCATGGCTCTCGGCACCTTCCTCGCGCTGACCTTCGTGCTCTGCGTGCTGTTCGACCTCTGGTTTCCCGCGCAGGCGATGAACCCGGTCTGGGCGCCGCTGTTGCCGGGCTTCACCTGGATCAGCTGGGGCAGCTTCTTCCTCGGCTTGGCCGAGACCTTCGCCTACGGCTGGTATGTCGCGCTGATTTTCGGGTCGCTCTACAACTTCTTCGCGGCGAGGTTCGGCAATGCGGTCCGGTCATAAACTGCGCAGATCGAACGGAGACGCAGGCCTTGCGACGGCGGTCTCTGATGCAATCAAGACCGTCCGGGAAGCGCGCGACAGCGCCAGCGAGCGGTTGTTCGACCTGATCTACGGCACGCCGCCCTGGCCCAATGCCAGCCGGGCCGGCGAGTCATAATCCTCCAAGTCAACGAAACTGGAATTCTGGGAGATCGATATGGAATGGTTGCTCGACAACTGGGTTTTGGTCCTCTTCGGGGGCGGAATGATCGCCATGCACATGTTCGGACATGGCGGACATGGCAAGCGTGGTGGGCATGGTGGTCACGCCTGCTGCAAAAGCCGGACCTCGAAGGCGGAGCAGGACGGCAAGCCCGACGCAGAGCCGGTGGCCGGCGATAGCCGGGGCGGCGACGCGGCAGGCCGCACGGTCAAACGCCATGACACCTGACCCAGCCATATTGGTCGTCAATTGCGGCTCGTCGAGCGTCAAATTCGCTCTCTTCGCCGCCGGCGGTGCCGCGCCACGGCGCTTGTGGTCCGGCGCCCTCGAGCGGCTTGGGCTCCCGGACGGTCGCTTCTCGGCCGCAGTCGAGGACGGCGGCATCCTTTTCGACGAGACCCGTGACATCCCCAATCACGTCGCCGCGCTGGACATGCTTCTTTCCCGACTCGAAGAGTTGCTGCCTCGCGACCGGCTGTGGGCCGTCGGACATCGCGTCGTCCATGGCGGCGATGCCTGTGACTGCCCACTCTTCGTGACGCCCACGCTTGAGGCCCGGCTGCGAAAGCTGATCCCGCTCGCGCCGCTGCACCTGCCGCACAATCTCGCCGGCATCATGGCGGTTCGCGTACGCCGTCCCGACCTGCCGCAGATCGCCTCCTTCGACACCGCCTTTCATCATGGGCTGCCGCGCGTTGCGCGGCTGACCGCATTGCCCCGCCGGTTCGAGGAACAAGGCATTCGCCGTTTCGGCTTCCACGGCTTGTCCTACGAATACATCGTCGAGCACTTGCGCGAGCGCGCCGGCGAAGACGCAGCGCGCGGCCGGATCATCATCGCCCACCTGGGCAATGGCGCATCGATGGCGGCGGTCCGGGACGGCCGGAGCGTGGAGACGACGATGGGCTTCAGCACCCTCGCCGGCCTGCCGATGGGCACGCGCTCCGGGGATATCGATCCCGGAATTGTTCTCTATCTGCAAACCGAGCACGGCATGACGGCACCGGAGGTGCAGGACCTGCTCTACCAGGGGTCCGGCCTGCTGGGGCTGTCCGGCCTCAGCCGCAACATGCGGGAGTTGCTCGAGTGCACGGACACCGAGCCGGCGGCCGCCGAGGCGATCGATTTCTTCTGCTACCGGGCACGCAAGCATCTGGCCGCGCTGACGGCGACGCTGGGCGGGCTCGATCGCCTCGTCTTCACCGGTGGCATCGGCGCCAACGCACCGGCGATCCGGGCCCGGATCTGCGACGGACTTTCCTATCTTGGGGTCGAGATCGACGCGCGCCGCAACGCGGGCGGGGACCGGACAATCTCAAGCGGCGCGAGCGCCGTGGTGGTCGAAGCCGTGCCCACCGACGAGGAGCTGATGATCGCGCGCCACGTCCAGCGTGTTCTCCTGCGCCACCCCATGACAAGGACGGCGTGAGCGATGACGACGGCGATCAAGAAGCTGAACACGCTCATCGAGCAGGCCCGGCGGCTCGAGCCGATCCGGGTCGCGGTCGTCGATGCCGCCCAGGGGTTGGTGATCGAGACCCTGCGCGAGGCCCATGCGCTCGGCATAATCGAGCCACGCCTGATCGGCGATCCGGAGGCCATCGAAACCGCGGCAAGGGATCTCGGATGGGAGCTGGATGACGGCTGGATAGTCCCGGCGCCCAGCGATGCGGCCGCGGCGGCGAGAGCTGTCGATCTGGTCCGCGATGGCGCGGCGGACGCTGTGATGAAGGGAAACATCCACACCGATACGCTGATGCGCGCGCTGCTCGACAAGGAACGCGGTCTGCGCATTCCCGGCCGGCGGGTGAGCCATGTCTTTGTCGCCGAGATTCCAAGCTATCCGAAGCTGCTGGGCATCAGCGACGCCGCGATCAACATCGCGCCCGACCTCAACGCCAAGGCGCAGATCCTGCGGAACGCGGTCGAACTGTTTCATCTGCTTGGTGTCGCGACGCCCAAGGTTGCCGTGCTCTCCGCGGTGGAGACGGTCAATCCGGCGATCTCCTCGACCCTCGACGCCGCCTGCCTGACCCTGATGGCGCGGCGCGGACAGATCGGCGGCGCCACGGTCGACGGCCCGCTTGCCTTCGACAACGCCATTTCCGCGGCGGCGGCAAAGGAGAAAGGGATCGTGTCCGAGGTCGCGGGTGACGCGGACATCGTGCTGGTCCCCGATCTCGTTTCGGGCAACATCCTTGCGAAGAACCTGGAATACCTCGCCGGTTCGGTGGCCGCCGGTATCGCCGTTGGTCTCGCGGCGCCCGTGGTCCTGAGTTCACGCGCCGATCCGCCGGCCGCGCGCCTCGCCGGCCTCGCCATCGCCAGCCTGATGCATCACCGATCCCCCAAGGCCGCGCCGTCCAAGGCCGCCGCGCCGGAGCCGAGCCTTTCCTGCGCGCCGCAGCCCGAACACGCCTGCTGTCCGGTCCCGGAGTGAGCCGATGCTGAACCGAACACCTTGCCTGATCAGAGCTGCCGAGGACGGCAATGATCGTCCGACCTATTCGTTCGACCGGTCGCCGCCCGCCCGCGCCGCGACGGCACGGGCGGGAACTGCGCTGCCGGGACTCCCGGCCTATCTCGAGGACAATTGCTGGTGGGCCTATCTGCGGCCCGTCAGTCTGGCGGTGTTCGACCATCCGCCGGTTGTCTCGGCTATCCTCTGGGGGTGGTACACACGCCTCGCGTCCGTTGATGATGCCGAGAGGGCCAGGTGACCATGTTCCGAAAGGGCGACAATTTCGAGTCACCGGCTGGCGGCGCGGTCACCGTCGTCGGTGCCGGGCCGGCCGGTCTTGCCTGTGCAATCGTCCTCGCGCGCGCCGGCCGCCCGGTTATCGTTCGGGAATGGCACAACACCGTCGGCAGCCGTTTCCACGGCGACTTTCAGGGGCTGGAGAACTGGAGCGACCGGCTTGACGTTCTCGATGATCTGCGCGCGGCGGGCATCGAGACCAGTTTCGACTGCCATCCGGTTCGCGAAGCCACCGCCTTCGACGCCTGGGGCGAGGCCTATCCGGTCCGGGGCGAAAGGCCGCTCTTCTATCTCGTGCGGCGGGGCAGTCGTGGCAACACTCTGGACGTCGGTCTCCTCAAGCAGGCCATCGCGGCCGGCGCCGAGGTGCGCTTCGGCGACCGGGTCAGGGAGCCGAGCGGCCCGGCCGTGCTGGCGATCGGCCCGCGGACCGCCGATGCCATCGCCACCGGTTATGTTTTCGACACCGACATGCGCGACGGCAGCTGGATCGCATTCGGTAACGCGCTGGGACCGCTCGGGTATGCCTATCTTCTGGTTCATTCGGGCCGGGGCACGGTGGCAAGCTGCATGTTTACCGGGTTCAAGCGGCAGGCCGAGCACGTGGAACGGGCGGTGGCGTTCTTCCGCGAACGCGTCGGCCTCGAGATGCGCGATCCCCGGCCGTTTGGCGGCTTCGCCAATTTTCGTCTGCCGCGCACCGCCGTGCAGGGCGGGCATCCGGTCATCGGCGAACAAGCCGGTTTCCAGGACGCGCTCGCGGGATTCGGCATGCGCTACGCCTTGCGCTCCGGCATTCTCGCGGCGCGGAGCCTGATCGAGGGTGTCGACTACACGCGGCTGTGGCAGAGAGAGTTGATGCCGCTGCTGCGGACCGGCATCGCCAACCGTTTTCTCTTCAACATGCTCGGCGATCGTGGTTGGCGCTGGGTGCTGCGCGGGATGAGCCGCTCGGACACCGCCACGAAGCTGCGGCGGCTCTACCGCCCCTCGGTGCTGACCCGGCTCGTCTATCCGCTCGCCGCCTGGCGATACCGCGCACCGTTGAGCGATCCAAGCTGCGACCATGCCGACTGCTGCTGTGTCTGGTGCACCCACGGCGCACAGAAAGCGTTGGCGTGCGCGGGCTGATGGGTATTCCATTGAGTGAAAAGCCGAACATCCGGGTGCGTGACCCGGTCTGCGGGAAGGACCTTGATCTGGCCGAGGTCGCGGCCATGGTTGATCACCATGGCTGGGCGCATTTCTTTTGCTCGACGGCATGCCGCGATGCTTTCTGCGCGAACCCTGGCCGGTTTGCAGAAGACAGGGCGCGGCATCGCCCGCCAAGGAACGGGGATGGAGGCTGATCTGGGACACTGCATGAAATACGACCGCCGCGCCGGCGTCCCCAGTCGCGATCGGTCCGATAAGTGGTTTCAGCCTCATGCGTGGAGGGAGCGGAATTGCGGCCGGGATCGGGCGTGCTGCATGATTGCGCCGGCCGGGTCAGGTGGGCGGTATTGCCTGGTCGCAAGCGACTTCGAGTCAGGACACCGGAGTTTCCGTCACCCACCCGCTCGCGAGATCATCGAGGATCGGGCAGTCGGGGCGGTGATCGCCATGACAGGAGTCCACCAGATCCCGCAAGGTCCGGCGCATCGATTGAAGTTCACTGATTTTCTGTTTGATCTGAGTGAGATGTTTCTGGGCCACGCGCTTCACGTCGGCGCTGGCGCGGCTCTTGTCCTCGTAGAGCGCGAGCATGGTCCGGCAGTCCTGGATCGTGAAGCCGAGGCTGCGCGCGCGGCCGATGAAGGTCAGTTCGTGCAGATCTCGGGTGGTGTAACGCCGGTAGCCGTTCCCGGCGCGGGACGGCATGATAAGGCCGATGTCCTCGTAGTACCGGATCGTCTTCGCCGGAAGTCGGCTGACATCCGCGACATCCTTGATGTTCATTTCCTCGTCCTCATTGATGGTCCGGTAGTGTTAATCTGGCGCTTCCAGCCGATGGAAGGTCAAGTGCGGCAATCCATCGCTCCTGCCATGAGAGTTTCCGCCGTTCGCCCCGTTGACCTTCCATCTGGTGGAAGGTGCATATGGAAGCAACAGAGCCGCCGCCGCACCTTCTTCAAACGGCCTGCGGGCTAAGACGGAGATATCGATGCACGCTCATGAGCACCATCACGCTTCGGCCACCGCCCAAGCACCGGTCACCCGCGACCCCGTCTGCGGGATGACCGTCGACCCCGATGCCGGCAAGCCGACGCACGAGCATGAGGGGCACCTCTATCATTTCTGCTGCAACGGCTGCCGGGAGAAGTTCACGGCGCGGCCCGTCGACTATATCGAGGCGGAGGATCCGGTTTGCGGCATGAAGGTGACCCGGGCCACCGCACGTCACATGGCGAAACATGCCGGGCAGCGGTTCTATTTCTGCTCGGGCGGCTGCCTGGAGAAGTTCGAGGCGGAGCCGGACAAGTACCTGGAAGGCCGCCCGGCGCCCGAGGTGATGCCGGAGGGCACGGTCTATACCTGCCCGATGCACCCGGAGGTCGAGACGATCGGCCCCAGCGACTGCCCGATCTGCGGCATGGCGCTGGAGCCCAAGGGGGTGCCGACCGGCGATGAGGGGCCAAACCCGGAGCTGGTCGATTTCAAGCGCCGGTTCTGGATCGGCGCGGCGCTGACCGTGCCGCTGCTGGTCCTGACCATGGGTCCGTATCTCGGCCTCCCGGTGCGCGAATGGATCGGCGAGCGCCTGGTGCTGTGGATCGAGCTGATGCTCGGCACCCCGGTCATCCTGTGGGCGGGCTGGCCGTTCTTCGTGCGCGGCGTCAAGTCGTTCATGACCATGAACCTCAACATGTTCAGCCTGATCGGCATGGGCGTCGGCGCCGCTTTTCTCTTCAGTGTGGTCGCGGTTCTGTTCCCGCAGATCTTCCCCGACGGTTTCCGCGACGCGGAGGGCAATGTCGGGGTCTATTTCGAGGCCGGCGCGGTCATCGTCGTGCTCGTGCTGCTGGGCCAGATCATGGAGCTCGGCGCGCGTGAGCGCACCGGCGCGGCAATCCGGGCACTGCTCGACCTTGCGGCGAAGACCGCGCGGGTGATCCGCCCCGACGGCACCGAGGAGGAGATCCCGCTGGAAGACGTGAAGGTCGGCGACCGGCTGCGGGTGCGCCCGGGCGAAAAGGTGCCGGTGGACGGCGAGGTGGTCGAGGGCCGCTCCTCGATTGATGAATCAATGATATCCGGCGAATCGATCCCGGTCGAGAAAGTGGCCGGTGACAAGGTCACCGGGGCGACGATCAATGGCACCGGAAGCCTGATCATGGAGGCCAAGCGGGTCGGCGCCGACACCATGCTGAGCCAGATCGTCGAGATGGTCGCCAGCGCCCAGCGCTCGCGCGCGCCGATCCAGAAGCTGGCCGACGCGGTGGCCGGCAAGTTCGTGCCGGCGGTGATCGGCGTCGCCATCCTGGCCTTCATCGCCTGGGCGATCTGGGGGCCGGTCCCGCCGCTCGCCTATGGGCTGGTCGCCGCGGTCAGCGTGCTGATCATCGCCTGCCCCTGCGCGCTCGGGCTGGCCACCCCGATGTCGATCATGACCGCCACCGGGCGCGGCGCCCAGGTCGGCGTGCTGATCAAGAACGCCGAGGCGCTGGAGCGTTTCGCCAAGGTCGACACGCTGATCGTCGACAAGACCGGCACCCTGACCGAAGGCAAACCGAAGCTGGTCGCGGTGCTGCCCGAGGCGGGCCATGACGAGGCCGAGGTGTTGCGCCTCGCCGCCAGTCTGGAGCGCGGATCGGAACATCCCCTGGCCGAGGCGATCGTCAAAGGCGCCGAAGCACGTGGCGTCGAGATGGTCAACGCGGAGGATTTCGAGGCGATCACCGGCATGGGCGTCAAGGGCGTGGTCGACGGCAAGGCGGTGGCGCTGGGCAATGCCAAGATGGTCGCCGAGATGGGCCTGGACGGTGGGGCGCTGGCCGACACCGCCAATGCCCGGCGCGACGAGGGCGAGACGGTGATGTTCATCATGCTGGAGGGCAAGATCGCCGGTCTGGTCAGTGTCGCCGACCCGGTCAAGGAGACTACGCCAGCCGCGCTCAAGGCGCTGCACGCCGAAGGTTTCCGCATCATCATGGTCACCGGCGACAACGAGCGCACGGCGAAGGCGGTGGCAGGAAAGCTCGGCATCGACGAGATCCGCGCCGATGTCATGCCCGAGGACAAGGCCCGGATCATCAAGGAGCTGCAGGATCAGGGCCACAAGGTCGCCATGGCCGGTGACGGGGTCAACGACGCCCCGGCGCTGGCCCAGGCGGATGTCGGGATCGCCATGGGCACCGGAGCCGATGTGGCCATCGAGAGCGCCGGGTTCACCCTGATCAAGGGCAATCTCGACGGCATCGTGCGGGCCCGCAGGCTTTCGCGCGCCACCATGAACAACATCCGCCAGAACCTGTTCTTCGCGCTGATCTACAACGCCGCCGGGGTGCCGATCGCGGCCGGGGTTCTGTTCCCGTTCTTCGGCATCCTGATCTCGCCGATGTTCGCCGCGGCGGCGATGAGCCTGTCCTCGGTCTCGGTGATCAGCAACGCGCTCAGGCTGAGATCGGTCAAGATATGACGGCCGCCGTCAAGGCGCCGAAGGAAAACTCAATTCATGTCCATGGGGACTAGGAGCGACCAATGAACAAAACCTTGCTTGCGATAATCGGCCTGGTGCTGGTTGGCGGAGTTGGCGTGCTGGTCTGGGATGGATCGTCCGAGGACGATCTAAACATACCGGACGATCTGAGGACACCGATAGTCAGCACCGAAATGCACGGCGCGGCGGCCGCCGCGCCGGCACGGCTGGCGGACCAGATCATCGTGCCGAAGCTCAGTTCGGCGGCCCAGATGGGAAAAATCGCCTTCGACGATAACTGCGCCGCGTGCCACGGCGCGAAGGCGGCGGGATCGGACAATGGGCCGCCCTTGGTGCACAAGATATACGAGCCCTCGCACCATGGCGATTTCTCCTTCCAACTGGCCGTGAAGGGCGGCGTCCGCGCGCATCACTGGCGCTTCGGCGACATGCCGCCGGTTGCCGGCGTCACCGAAAAGCAGGTCGAGTGGATCGTGACATACGTCCGCGAGATACAGCGCGAGAACGGGATCAATTGAAGCGGGACACAGTGCCGATCCGGCCTGCGCTGCTCTGACGAGGTGGTGACGATGAGAAGACCGGCCTTCATGATCCCCGTGGTCATTGCAGCCCTTGCCCAGTGGCCGGCGATGGCAGGTTCCGCACCCGCCGGTTCCGACGACCCGGAACAGGTTGCCCGGGGAAACCGGATCTATGCCGACTCCTGCGCATCCTGTCATGGCGCACAGCTGGAGGGTCAGGGCGACTGGCGCTCGCCCAACCCGGACGGGACCTATCCGGCCCCGCCACATGATGCCGACGGCCATACCTGGCATCACCCGGACAGTCTGCTGTTCCGCTACACCAAGCTCGGCGGGCGCGAGGCCTTCAAGGATGTCCCCGGCGTAAAGAGCGCGATGCCGGGGTTTGCCGACGCGCTTTCGGATCAGGACATCTGGGATGTGCTCGCCTTCATCAAGTCACACTGGCCGGAGCGGGCACGGGAATATCAGCGCGCGGCGACCGAGAACGACAACTGAACCCGGGGGGGAGGAACGGCTCGAGAAACCGGGCGGGGATCGCGGCGCGGAGACGGGCGAAACGGGTGACCCACGTCAAGGATCTTTCTCTTGGCTCGGATAAGCTCGATCCGCATGACCCGCCTCCAGTCGAGATCGCCAGAACATCAGAAATGCACAAGGATACCGATCATGACACCTGTCCGCTTTATCAAGATCAAGGCCCTCGTCCTCGGAACTGCCCTCGTTGGCGCCGGCATCGCTCAGGCCGAGCCTGGCCCAAGGGTGTACATCCCGACCGGCGACAGCGCCGAAGTGCTGATCATCGACGCGAGCACGAACCGCGTGATCGGCGAGATCGCGGGCCTTCCGGCGGCGCACGGTCTGGCCGTGACCCCCGATGGCGGCCGGCTGATCGCCGGTAGTTTCGATGAGCGCACGCCCGGCGCGGCCATGCCCGAGAAACCGGCGGGTGTTTCGGCGGAGGATCACGCCGCCCATCACGCGCCGAAACCATCCGCCGCGATTGACCCAATGGTGAGCACACTCACCGTTGTCGACACCGCGACGAGATCCGTCGTGCGCCGGATCGACGTTCCGGGGGCCGTGCATCATGTGGCGGTGAGCCCGGATGGACGGGTGGCTGCCGTCACCCATCCGTTCTCGGATGCCGTTACCGTGATCGACCTCGAAGCTCTGGCGGTCATCAAGACCGTGCCGACGGGAGCGATGCCGAACTACGCGGTCTTCTCCAAAGATGGCGCGAAGCTTTATGTCAGTAATTCAGGTGAAGACACGATCGCCGTCCTCGACCGGTCGACCTGGTCGGTGACGGGCAAGATTCCGGTCGGCCAGAGCCCGGAACATCTCGTCCTGTCACCCGATGGCGGCAGGCTCTTCGTCAACAACGTCGCCGAGGGATCGGTCTCGGTCATCGATCTGGTGGCGGAGCGGGCGGTGGAGACGCTGCCCATCGGCGCCACCCTGCACGGCATCGACGTCTCGGATGATGGCGAGACGCTGTTCATCGCGATTCGCGGCGATGACCGGCTCGTGGCCATCGATCTGAAGGACGGCTCGAGGCGGAGCGTGGCATTGTCACCCGCCCCCTACCACCTGAGCGTCATCAGCGGCGCCGGGGTTCTCTACGTCTCCAGCGGCGAGGATTCCGTTGTCTGGGTCGTCGACGCGGCGACGCTTGAGACCCGGGCCGAGATCGCGATTTCCGGCATCGGCCACCAGTTCGCTCTGGCTTCGGGGGATTGAACGACCTGAAGGCTTGCCAAAATCACTGCATCGGAGGTTGAAAATTTGCGGGGATATTCCGATCTTCGCAAGTTCCTCCGCTCGCGCTGGGGGATCGGTGCTGCTGATCTTTGATCAGCGCGCGCAGGTCGCCGGGAACAATCATGTCCTGGGCGGCCTGCTTCTCGCCTGCATCGTCATGTATTAGCGTCTGGCGCTGATCGAGGAATGCAACACCGAGGCGACACCGGAGGGTCCCGGTTGATGCAGCGGCTAGGTGATGTTCGAGCAGCCGACCGGAAGCAAAAGAAACCCAGGCGGTGGCGATAACCGGGCCCTGGGAGTGCAAGGAGCCCGGACCGCGCCTGGCAGATATTCCACGGCCCGTGCGGCCAGGATGCAAAGGATCGACGAAGATGGGACCGCATCGTCTGGAGAAGCTGTTCAACCCGGCATCCATCGCCGTGGTCGGAGCCAGTGAAGGCAGCAACTCGGTCGGGGCCAGGATCTTCGGGAACCTGATCTCGGGCGGGTTCTCGGGCAACATCATCCCGGTCAACCCGAAGCATTCCGAACTGGCGGGCAGGCGTTGCCACGCATCGCTGCGCGATGTGAACGAGCCTGTCGATCTCGCCGTCATCGCCACGCCCGCCCGCACGATCAGCGAGATCATCCGGGATTGCGGCGCGGCGGATGTCGGCGCGGCGATCGTCCTGTCGGCCGGTTTCGGCGAGACCGGGGAAGACGGGAAGCACATTGAGGCGAGCCTGCTCGACGCGGCGAAGCGCAGCGACGTGCGTTTTCTGGGGCCGAACTGCCTTGGTGTTGCCCGGCCCTGGATCAAGATGAACGCGACCTTTCTCGACGCCCCGCCACCTCCGGGGCGCCTGGCGCTGGTCTCGCAATCCGGCGCGCTCTGTTCGGCGATCGCCGACTGGGCGGGGCCGCATCATCTCGGTTTCTCGACCATGGTGTCGCTCGGCAACGCGGCGAATATCGGCTTTGGCGACGTGCTGGACTTTCTGACGGCCGATCCGCGCACCGACGCGATCCTGGTCTATGTCGAGGGCGTGCGCCATGCGAAATCGTTCATCAGCGCGTTGCGCGCGGCCGCTCACGTCAAACCGGTGATCGTGCTCAAAGCCGGACGCCACGAGCGCGGCGCGGCCGCCGCCACCACCCATACGGGCGCGCTTATCGGCTCGGACAATGTGTTCGAGGCCGTGCTCGAGCGGGCCGGCGCGGTACGCGCGCACACCTTCGGTCAACTCTTCGCGGCGGCCGAGATCCTCGCCTCGCGCAAGCGCGCCGGGAGCAACCGTCTCGGTATCGTCACCAATGGCGGTGGGGCCGGGGTGCTCGCGGCCGACCGCGCCGGCGATCTGGGGATCGAACTGGCGAGCCTGTCGCCCGAATCGATCGCCAGTTTCGATCAGGTTCTGCCGCCATACTGGTCGCATGGGAACCCGGTCGACATTCTCGGCGATGCCGAACCCGATAAATACCGCCACGCCGTTGCCACCTGCCTGAAGGACCCCAACATCGACGGGGTTCTGGTGATGCTGACGCCCCAGGCGATGACCGATCCCACCGAGGCGGCGCAGGCCGTCATCGACGCCGCCGCCTCCGAACCGAAAAAACCCGTGCTGGCAAGCTGGATGGGCGAGACCAGAGTCGCCGCGGCCCGCGAGCTTCTGAGCTCGAACGGCATTCCGGACTTCACGACGCCCGAGCGCGCGGTCGAGGCCTTTTCCTACCTCGCCCGGCACGAACTGAACCAGAGGCTGGCGAGGGAAACGCCCGGGCCGCTCTCGGACCTCGCGCCCCCGGACGTGGAAGGGGCCACGATGATCATCGAGGCCGCCCTGGCCGAGGGGCGCCACATGCTCTCGGACGTGGAGGCAAAGGCGGTCCTGAAGGCGTTCCATATCAGAAGCGGAACCACGATCGAGGCGGACACCCCGGCCAAGGCCCTTATCGCGGCCGAGACCACCGGCTTCCCGGTGGCGATGAAGATCAACTCGCCCCAGATCTCCCACAAGTCCGATGTGGGCGGCGTGCGGACCAACATCATGACGGCCGCGGATGTCCGCCCGGCCTTCCACGAGATCATCGAGAGCGCCCGCGCCGCCCGGCCCGATGCGGAGATCCGGGGCGTCACGGTCGAGGCCATGGTCAACGAATCGGATGCCCGCGAACTGCTCGTCGGCGCCAAGCGCGACCCGGTGTTCGGCCCGGTCATCCTGTTCGGGGCCGGGGGAACCATGGTCGAGATCCTCGACGACAACGCGGTCTCGCTGCCGCCGCTCAACAAGGCCCTCGCCGAGCGCCTGATCAATCGCACCAGGGTGTCGCGTGTGCTGTCCGCCTTCCGCAACAGGCCGGCGGTCGATCGCGGCGCGGTGATCGAGGTTCTGCTGCGGATCTCCGACCTCGTCTGCGAACTGCCGCATGTGGAAGAGCTGGACATCAACCCGCTCATCGCCAGCCCGAACGGCGTCACCGCGGTAGACGCGCGGATCAGGGTGAGCCGTCCGCCGGTCACGCCCGTGCGCTATTCCCATATGGCAATCACGCCCTACCCGAAGCATCTGGTCGAGACCGGCTTTCTCGCCGACGGCACCAAGATCACCATCCGCCCGATCAGGCCGGAGGACGCGGAAAGCGAGCAGGAATTCGTCCGGGCCCTCTCGCGCGAGGCAAAGCGCTTCCGCTTCATGCAGGCAATCGACGAGTTGACGCCTACCATGCTCGCCCGTTTCACCCAGATCGATTACAGCCGCGAGATGGCGCTCATAGCGGTGATCGAGGAGAAGGGGCGGCGCAAGCAACTCGGCGTTGCCCGCTACGCCATCAACCCGGACGAGCGGTCCTGCGAGTTCGCCATTGTCGTCAGCGACGAAAAGCAGAACCAGGGCATCGGCTCGCGCCTGATGAAGGCGCTGATGAAGGCCGCCCGCGACCACCGGTTGGAGACGATCGAGGGCCAGGTGATGGCCAACAATGGTCCAATGCTCAAACTGATGCGAGAGCTTGGCTTCTCGATCAGCCGGTCGCCCGACGACCCCGGGGTCTGCATCGTCGAGCGCTGGCTCTGACCGGCGGATTGGATGAAAGGGTCGAACCTTTCCGCTTGGGATAATCCCGCACTTCGCAAGGCGCTGTCATCTATGGACGACCCCCGAATGCAAGGGTTTTGACGTCGTGATGCGCGCGTGCCGGGTTCAGAGTTCTCTTCGTGATCGATCGTATGAGAGAGGCGATTCGGGTACAGGACCTCCGCCCGACCGCCGGATCGACGCGCCGACCCTTCAAAAGTCCTTGGCGAAAAACACCAGCCGCGTCAGCAACGTGTAGTTCGCTTCAAGCGTCATGAGGCCGACCAGCACCAGCACGGCAATCGGTGGGGCAAGAATCGCGCAGCGCAGGGCCAGGCGTTCCCAGCGCATGTGCATGAAAAAGCTGACGATCAGCCCCGCCTTCAACAGCATGAACAGGAGGATCAGGGACCACCGGAGGTAGCTCTGAAAGCCAAAGTAGTCGACGAGATACGACATCGTGCTGAGGACGAACAGCAAACCCCAGATCGCCAGGTAGATGCTTATCGGATGTTGCTGGCCTTTTGCGTGCGCCATATCAGCCCCCTACCACAGATAGAACAATGCAAAGATGAATACCCACACCAGATCGACAAAGTGCCAGTAAAGCCCGGTGATCTCGACGGCCGCGTAGTTGCCACTGCGCTCGTAATCCCCCCGCAGCACCTTGAGCGCCACGATTGTCAAAATGATCACGCCCACCGACACATGGAGGCCATGGAACCCGGTGATCATGAAAAAGGTCGATCCGAACTGGGCGGCGCCCATCGGATTGCCCCACGGGCGGACGCCCTCCTCGATCAGCTTGGTCCACTCGAAGACCTGCATCCCGACGAATGTCAGGCCGAAAAACGCGGTAACCAGCATCAGCGCCGCCGTCTTGCCGCGTTCGCGGCGATAGCCGAAGTTGACGGCCATGGCCATCGTCCCGCTGCTGCTGATCAGGATGAAGGTCATGATGGCGATCAGGATCAGCGGAAACTCCGTGCCGCCGATTGTCAGCGCGAAGACCTCGCTCGGGTTCGGCCAGGCCACTGTCGTGGACATGCGCACTGTCATGTAAGAGGTCAGGAAGATGCTGAAAATGAAAGTATCGCTGAGGAGAAAGATCCACATCATGGCCTTCCCCCAGGGGACGTTCTTGAACACCTGGCGGTCGGCAGACCAGTCGTCCGCCAAGCCCTGCCATCCCGCGGGCACTGCGGCGGCCTGTTCGGCGCCTTTCACCGTTTCATATGCCATACTCTCAGTCCCTCTTACGGCCTCCGCCGCCAGTGTCAGCCGCGTCGCGCGATCAACGACCCGGCGCTGGTATGGTCAGTAGCTCGCCGCGCCCACCTCGAACAGTTGTAACGCCAAGCTGCTGAAATATTCGATGATGTGTATCGCCCCTGAGTTGTCCGCGAGCATGAGGGCGAACAACGCCGCCCAGACCACCAGCAGGAAATGCCAATAGATAGCGCAAAGCCGGGCTGCTCGACGCATGGTCGCGGCATCGTCGCGGCGCCAGGCATGGTCAGCGGCGGCGCCCAAAACCACGAGCCCGCCCGTGATATGCAGCCCGTGCAAAGCCGTGATCATGTAGAAGAAGGCGTAGGCCGGGTTCTGCGTGGCGAAATAGCCGAGCTCGGAAAGTTGGCGCCACGCCGCGATCTGCCCGGCCAGAAAGGCGACCGCGAGAACGCCGCCGGTGAGCAGGCCGGCCCGCACGCCCGCCATCCGCTCCCGGTGCGCGCTGGTCGCCGCCCATTGCATCGCGAAGCTGCTGAGGACCAGTAGGCCAGTGTTCAGCCACAACAGTCGCGGCTCCTGCAGCGGGGTCCAGTCCGGCATCGACATGCGCCCGAAATACGCGCTGCCGAGCAGCAGAAACAGGGCCGTGACGACGGCGAGAAACAGCCAGAGTCCGGCCTTCAAAGTGGTCATGCGCGCCGCGCTGCCGCCGTGGATTGCCTCGGCAGGGCGGGGGTCCGCCAGCCACGGCTTCTCCATCAGCGCCTTGAAGGGGTTCATGGCTCCGCCTCGGCAACGCCGCCCGGCGGTGCGGCACCGTCCTGCGGAACGGTTTGGGGCACGAAGTCGGCCTCCGCGCCCGGCACGTTGTAATCGTAGGCCCAGCGATGCACCACCGGCAAGGTTGGGCCCCAGTTGCCATGCTTGGGCGGGGTCTGGGGCGTCTGCCATTCCAGCGAGGCCGCCCGCCACGGATTGGTGCCGGCCTTGCGACCGTAGCGGAGGCTCCAGGCCAGGTTGAACAGGAACAGAAGCTGCGCCGCGCCGACGATCAGCGCCGCGATGGTGATAAAACGGTTCAGGTCATAGGCCGATTCCGGGATGAATTCGAGCCCCTCGAAGCTGTAATAGCGTCGCGGCACGCCGACGAAGCCCAGGTAATGCATCGGGAAATAGATCGCGTAGGTGCCGAGGAAGGTGATCCAGAAATGTGTCTTCCCGATCGTATCGTTCAACATCCGCCCGGTCATTTTCGGGTACCAGTGATAGATCCCTCCGAACACCACCAGGATCGGCGCCACCCCCATCACCATGTGGAAATGCGCGACCACGAAATAGGTGTCCGACAACGGCACGTCGACGACCACATTGCCGAGGAACAGGCCGGTAAGCCCGCCGACCACGAAGGTGAGTATAAACGCGATCGCGAACAGCATCGGCACCGTCAGGTGAATGTCGCCGCGCCACAGCGTCAGCACCCAGTTATAGACCTTGATGGCGGTCGGGACGGCGACGACCAGCGTGGTGATGGCGAAGAAATATCCGAAATACGGGTTCATGCCGCTGACATACATGTGGTGTGCCCAGACCACGAAGCTGAGCCCACCGATAATCACGATCGCCCAGACCATCTGCCGGTAGCCGAAGATGTTCTTGCGTGCGTGGACGCTGATCAGGTCCGACACGATGCCGAAGGCGGGCAGAGCGACGATGTAAACCTCCGGGTGGCCGAAGAACCAGAACAGGTGCTGGAACAAGAGCGGACTGCCGCCGTCATAAGCGAGCGGTTCGCCCATCGACACGATCGCGGGCATGAAGAAGCTGGTGCCAAGGACCCGGTCCAGCAGCAGCATCACGCCGCCGACGAACAGCGCCGGGAAGGCCAGAAGCCCCAGGATCGTCGCGGTGAAAATGGCCCATATGGTCAGCGGCATGCGCATCATCGTCATGCCCGTCGTGCGTGCCTGCAGGACCGTGGTCACGTAATTCAGGCCGCCCATGGTGAAGGCGACGATGAACACGACCAACGAGACCAGCATCAGGATGATACCCCACTCGTATCCCGCCGTGCCCTCGAGGATGGACTGCGGCGGATAGAGGGTCCAGCCGGCGCCGGTGGGCCCGCCCGGTACGAAAAAGCTGGCCACAAGGATCAGCACCGAAAGCAGATACACCCAGAAGCTCAGCATGTTCACATAGGGGAACACCATGTCGCGCGCGCCGACCATCAGCGGGATCAGGTAGTTGCCGAAGCCGCCCAGGAACAGCGCCGTCAGCAGGTAGATCACCATGATCATGCCGTGCATGGTGTAGTATTGGGTATATGACTCCGGGGTGATGAAATCGAAGGTGCCCGGGAAGCCGAGTTGCAGGCGCATCAACCACGACAGCACCAGTGCCACCAGCCCGATCGCAATGGCGGTGATGGAATACTGGATCGCGATGACCTTGTGATCCTGGCTCCAGATATATCTCGTGATGAAGCTCTGCGGATCGTGGAGTTCTTGATCTTCCTCAAGGATCGGGACGTCTGTCATCGGTCTTCCTCGGCTATTTTGGTTATCACCTTGTCACCGCGGCGCGCGCCGTATCGGGTAGAGCGTTCCGCTCGTCCTTCAGCGCCGTCGCCGAAGCGCCGACCCCGGCGCTGGTGAGCCGCGTCGGGCGGTCCGGATCGACGAATCCGGCCTCGGCCAGCAACTCGGCGAAGGTCGGCTGCTCGGCCAGCCAGGCGCGATAGTCCTCTTCTTCCTCCACGACAACATAGCCGCGCATGTCCGAATGGCCGATGCCGCACAATTCGGCGCAGAGGATCTCGAAGGTTCCGGTCCGCGTCGGCGTGATCCAGAAATAGGTGACCATTCCCGGCACCAGATCCATCTTGGCCCGAAACTGCGGCACGTAGAAATCGTGCAGGACGTCGACCGAGCGCAGATTCATCCTGACCGGCCTTCCCAACGGAAGGTGAATCTCGTTGTCGTCCACCAGAATATCGTCGAGCGAATTGGGATCGTCAGGGTCCAAGCCGAAAGGCGTGTCATAAATGCGCTTGGTGGAAACGGCGCCGAACTCGCCGTCCTCGCCCGGAAGCCGGAACGACCAACTCCATTGCTGACCCACCACCTCGAGCGTATCCGCCTCTTCGGGGACGGTGATGTAATCCTTCCATGCGACCAGGCCCGGCGCCAGCATTATCACGATGCCCACCGTCGTGATTCCCGCGAGCCACCACTCGAGTTTCTTGTTCTCGGGCTCGAAGGCCGCGCTGCCTTCGCCCCGGTTGCGGTAGCGGAACACGCAGTAGACCATGAACAGCGACACGGCGACGAACGCGATCCCACAGATCACGAAGGTGATGATCAATGCTTCGTCGATATTGCCCCAATTCGAGGCGATCGGCGTGAACCACCAGGGGCTCCAAAAGGTGAACCAAACGGTGAAGATCGTCAGCAGGAGCAGTACGACTGCCATGACCATAACGCATCCGCTCCCGTTCTCTTAGCGCACATAATGTCTATTCTTGATAAGCGATGCAGCCTGCATCGACATGCACTCTATATCAAATGGCCCAAATACCAAGTCCCTTTGATCAGACCCGATGCACCCAGCCCCCGATGCCGGATACTGGGCGTGGCCAGACCACGTTGCTGAGAGATTGGCTGCTCCTGTTCCCCAACCACCTCAGGTAGATCGAAAGATCGGGTCGTTTTGTAAGAAATCCGGCGCGTCGCTGCGCGATCCGCCATTCTGACACCTTAGGCGAACGAGCTGAGGGCGGGGAGTTGCATTCTGTGGAGCTTTGGCCGGGTACGGCATGCGTGCCATGTCGATGGGATGAGTGAGCGAGAGGCCGCCGGTCAATTTGGGATCGATCGCAAGGCCGGTTCAAAAATCCTGAAGCATTCAGTGCCGCCGGGATATCAGAATCATCCTCAATGTCCGGATGATCCTTGCCCTAAAGAACGCGCTTTGAGAACGCCGACGCGAACAAAACCCGTCCGAAACAGAGACGTTTCCGAGCGAATAACTGAGCGGGACCCGAAGGGCTGGCCAACTTAAGTTTATGATTTAATTGGCGCACCCGACATGCGCCATGCTTAGTTCCACGTCGTTCCTAGGGCGTCTCACAAGCCATTAAGATTATGGTGATAATACCTAACTTTCTTCCGATTGCATCTTGTAGCTTCCTGTGACTTCCCCCATTTTTAGGGGGATGAATTGGGGGAAGTGCGGTGAACAAAGGAAACACCCGTCGGCCAGGTAAGGCGCTCACAGCGGCTTTCGTGCGCACGGTGAAGGAACCCGGCAAATATCACGATGGCGCGGGCACCGGGCTTTTCCTTCGCGTTGACCCGAGCGGCAAGAGCTACTGGGTGCAGCGTGTTACCATCCGAGGCAAGCGGCGGGAATTGGGGCTTGGCAGCCCCCCGACGGTGACACTGGCAGAAGCGCGGGAGCAGGCTTTAGACAACAAGCGCCTCGTGCGCGCCGGGGGCGATCCTTTGGCCGAGAAGCGCAAGGCGAGTGCCGTGTTGACCTTTGAGGAAGCTGCACGCAAGGCCCATGCGGAGTTGTCCCCGACATGGAAGAACCCGAAGGATCGGGCCGCTTTCCTTTCAACGCTGGAAATGCACATCTTCCCCCGTTTCGGGCGCGTTCCGCTGCCCGATGTGACGAGTGGAGACATTCGGCGCGCAATCTTAACCGCACGCCAGAAAACCCCCGAGGTGGCGCGCAAGCTTGTGTTCCGCGTGTCGGCCGTTTTCAAGTGGGGCATTGCCGAGAACATGTGCACCGTGAACCCAGCAACAGCTCAAGCGCTGGCTCTGCCCCGCATGGAAAAGGCCCCGGTGCACCGCAAGGCCCTACCCTATCCCGAGGTCGCTAGCTGCATCGAGGCGGTGAAGGCATCGGGTGCGGGTCGCTCAACCAAGCTGGCGCTGGAATTTCTGGTGCTGACGGCAAGCCGCTCGGGCGAGGTGCGGGCCGCGACATGGGATGAATTTGACCTTGGCGACCGTGCAACACGTGCGATATGTGCGACATGGGAAATTCCAGCGTCCCGGATGAAGGCAAAAAAGCCGCATCGCGTGCCGTTATCGGCGCGGGCCGTCGAAATCCTGCGCGAGGCGGAGAAGCTGGCCGACGGTTCCGAGTTGGTGTTTCCTGGCACCAAGCAGGGAAAGGCACTTTCCGACATGACGCTCTCCAAGCTGGTCAAGCAACTCGGCTTCGACGCCGACGTGCATGGATTCAGAACGTCGTTCAGAACGTGGGCGCAAGAACAGACGAACTTCCCGCGCGAGGTTGCCGAGGCGGCGCTGGCCCACGTCATCAAGGACAAATCCGAAGCCGCATACGCCCGCTCGGATGTGTTCGAGAAACGGCGCAAGATGATGGAAACCTGGGGTCGCTTCCTTCGCGCGGAGACGGGATCGAACGTGGTCCAAATCACCTCGAAGTGAATCGGTGCAACATCTTACCTGCGGCCAAAAACCAATAAACTGGCGTCCCGATCGAGGAAATAATGAGCGACTATGTAAGCCTGCCGGAAGCACTGTACGCAATCGACGGAGTTGTTGAGAAGCTGCCGGATCAAGAGGCCGATTCCTTCGTGTGGGTGGACAACCAAGAATACCGCGACGGTTTGGCGTGCCAGCGTAGCATAAATTACCTGTGGGAGTTATTGGCAGATCCGTCCTGCCGCGTCGCAATCCAACTACGAGACGGCTCTCGAATGGATTGTCGACAGGAATGGCTTGCACCGTGTCGACTCCACGAAACCTCCGAGACGCCCGCCAAAGGCCGTTTTATAGAACTATCGGTCGGCATCTTGGGATCCGGCTCTTTGAAGACCAATCCCTCGGATTTACCTTGCGGCGATCTGGTGTTTCCGCGGAGGAGCCTTGAACGGCTCCTTGCAACTATCGAGGATAATCTGCCGCCTTCTCACTCCCATGCAGCGATGGTGCGGGGAATCCTGGCAGCATACCGAGACGAACCCACCTCAACAAAAGCCGACGTGCGAGTTATGTTCCCACACGCCAGTGACCAGGCTTTCAAATCAGCGTTCGAAGAGGCGGGGAACAGCAACCCATCCATTACAAAACCGGGCAGGAAGCCAAAATCGAGTCGGTGAATCGATTCGGAATTTAATCGCTGCAATGTTTTTTGGCTGTCTTCATTCAGGTAATTTCCGAGGCGTGTTGAAACGCGCCTGGGAGACATGTTGATGACCGATCAAATCTTGAGACGCCCCGCCGTAGAGGCCCGCACAGGGCTATCCCGGTCGACCATTTACGCCATGATGGCCGAGGGCAGGTTTCCGAAGCCTGTCCGCCTTGGCAAGCGCGCCGTAGGCTGGATGGAGAGCACCATCTCGGAATGGCTCAACAGCCGCATAAGTAGTGATGCGGAGTGAAATAATGATGGGCGCGCAAAGCCTCACTCATGCGCTCGGCGGCAAGTGGTATGGCGGCTATGGCCTCGCCTTCTGTCCGACGCATGAGAACCGCCAGACGCCAGCGTTGAGCCTCAAAGACGGCGACGAAGGCAAGTTGCTGGTTCACTGTTTCGCAGGTTGCGACGGCGCCGGTGTCCTGGCCGCTCTCCGGGCGCGCGGACTGATTGTGGTCGATGGTGACAGGCAGCTGGACCCGCGTGAGGTTGAACAGCGGAGGACCGAGAAGAAGGCGCAGGACCGCCGCCGGACTGAACAGGCGCGCCGCTGCTGGCATGAGGCCGGCTCGGTGGCGAACACCCTGGCCGAGCGGTACCTGTGGGCGCGCGGCATCACCTGCGATCTGCCGCCCACACTGAGATTCCATCCGAATTGCTGGCATGGCCCGACCGCGGCCAAGGTGCCGGCCCTGGTGTCGGCGGTGTCCATCGACCGAAAGGTTGTCGGCGCCCACCGAACCTATCTGTCCGAGCCCGGCGCCAAGGCATTCGGGCAAGAATCCAAGATGATGCTGGGGCGCTGCGCTGGCGGCGCTGTGAGGCTGTCAGGCGGTCCTGGGCCGCTGGTGGTGGCCGAGGGTGTCGAGACGGCGCTCAGCCTCCTGTCGGCCCTCCCTGACGCCAACCCGCGCGTATGGGCGGCACTCTCCACCAGCGGCATGGCCGGGCTGATTTTGCCGCGCGCCCCCGGCGAGATGGTTCTTGCGCCAGACGGCGATGCAGCCGGGCGGAAGGCGGCGAACAAGCTGGCCGCCCGCGCCACCTCTGCGGGTTGGCGGGTTCGCATCATGCGCTGCCCTGACGGCAGCGATTGGAATGATTTGGCACATGAGGTGGCAGCATGAATGTCTCGGTAGCAGCAGCGTTCGCGCAGGCGGACACCTTCGTTCTCGAAGAGAAAACCGGCCTGACGAACGGCGCCAACTGGCCGTTTCGCCCGACAACAAAAGGCGTCGAATGGCGTGATGACCGGGGCGACGCGCCCGAATGGCGCTGGCTCTGTGGCAAGCTGGAGGTCATCGGCGACACGAGGGATATAGATGGCGAAAACTGGGGCCGCCTGCTGGCGGTCGAGGATCGCGATGGCAAGCGCCACGAATTTCCAGTTGCGGCCGCGGAACTGCATCGGCAATCCGGCGGCGACGTAATCTCTCAACTCGCCAGCTTTGGGTTGGACATCGCGACCGGGGTGCAAAACCGTAACCGGGTTCTCGAATACCTGATAACCGCCCGGCCGAAAAAGCGGCTGCGCAATGTCTCTCAGGTTGGCTGGGCCGGGGATGTTTATGTCCTGCCCAACGAATCTTATGGAGAAAGTCAGGGCGAGCGCGTGTTGTTTCAATCGCCCTCGGTCAATCTCGACAACCCCTATCGCCGCCAGGGCCGCCTTGAAGAGTGGAAGCGCGAAATCGGTGAGAAGTGTGTTGGCAACAGCCGCCTCGCTCTTGCGGTCTCCTGCGCCTTCACTGGGCCGCTGCTCGGCCCCCTTGGCGGGGAAGGCGGCGGCGTCCATCTCCGGGGCGGCTCCAGCATCGGCAAGTCCACAGCCATGGAATTGGCGGGGAGTGTTTGGGGCGGTGGTGGTATTCGCGGGTTCTCGAATAGCTGGCGCTCGACCGACAACGCCCTGGAGGCGACAGCGGTCAGCCACAGCGACGCGCTGCTCTGTCTCGACGAAATCGGCGAGGCCGACCCCCGCACTGTTGGCGCGACGGCCTACATGTTGGCTAACGGCATCGCCAAAGGGCGGGCGACGCGGAGCGGTGGTGCCCGGAAGATACCGACCTGGCGCGTCCTGTTTCTTTCGACCGGCGAAATCTCGCTTGCAGACAAGATGGCGGAAGATGGTCGAGGTCGCCGGGCGATGGCCGGTCAGAATGTCCGCGTTATCGACATCGCGGCGGACGCTGGCGCCGGACTCGGCGCATTTGAAAACCTTCACGGCGAGGCCGACGGCGATGTCTTTTCGCGGAAGCTGGTAGCAGCGACCAAGCGGTATTACGGCGAGCCCGCCCATGTCTTCCTCGAGCGGCTGGTCAGCGACCGCGATGGCGCTGTAGCAAAAGTCCGCAGTCTCGCAGAGCCGCTGGCCGACGGGATGGTCCCCGCCGGTGCAGATGGCCAGGTTCGGCGCGTCGCCCAACGGTTCGCCCTGATCGCCGCAGCCGGCGAACTCGCGCGAGAATTTGGCATTCTCCCCTGGCCGGAGGGCGAGGCCGCGAAGGCAGTAAGCGTTTGCTTCAACGACTGGCTGCGCGCACGCGGCGGCCATGGGGCGGCGGAACTTCGCGAGGGCATTGCACAGGTTCGCCACTTCCTTGAGCGGGAGGGATCCTCTCGTTTTGAATGTTGGAATGGTGAAATGCGGGTCCAACAGCGGGCGGGCTTCTACAGGGTCGGCGACGACAAGGCCCGTGAGTATTTCATTCTTCCGGAGTGTTGGAAACGCGAGGTGACAGCCGGGTTCGACGCCAGGGCCATCGCCAAGGAAATGGTCGCGCGCGGAGTGATGAAGTTCGACGGGGGCGGCAAAGCTCCCAAAGTTCGCATCCCGGCCATCGGCAAGCCGACGCGCGTCTACCACATCCTGCCGCAGATCTTCGAGGGAGATGAATGATGGACGTGGCAAAAATACTCTCGGTGGTTTTCGAGGGGGACACGGGGGACAAAGGGGACCTCTCCAGCAAGGCGCTGGAACGTCGCGATAATTCCTCTCACTCGCCTGTCCTCCACGTGTCCCCCGATGAAGTTCCTTGGGGGACAAATTCGGAACCCAAAGGGGACAGTGAAAGCAATACAGATCAACATCTTGCCGAGGTGTGTCCCCCTGTCCCCCCTGTCCCCCGCAACTTTGTAGACAGAGATACCTACGAAGAGCGCTCGGCCATCATTCACGAGGCCCACACCCGCACCATCGCCGATGACGGCACACCGTTGCCCGCGCCGATCTTCGAGATCACCCGGGAGCAGGCCGAGACGCTGGCAGCGCAAGATCAGGGCCACGCCGACGCCGACAGCCTGCACGGTGAAATGGTGGGGCGCTGGGCGGCTGAAATTGAGCGGCTGGCCAAGCGGCGGGCGGCCAGCCCGGAGGGCGCCGAGGCGCTGAAACGGGCGCAGATGTTCATCAGCGACGGATGGGTGCTCCAGGCCGCCCGGCTGGGGTGGAATGAGGTTGAGCTATTCGGCGTCTGCCCAGTCGCACCCTGGCAGCGTCTCGACAGAAAGGGCGCTGCCTTCGGTGGTGCCGTCCAGGCCGTCACACAGGCGGCGGTGGTCTACGCCGGCGGGATGCACCGATACCGGGCGACGGTGAACAATGACGGCGGCGCGGTGCCGATCTGGGAACTGGCACCGAACAATCCATCGAACGGAGGCTTTGCGGCATGAGCATCGAGACGGACACGCGGCTGCAGGCCACCTGTATTTGGCCTGCATTTACAGGCGCGGGAGGCTGACCGATGGCAAAGCGAGGCCAATTCAAACCCGGCCAATCCGGCAACCCCGGCAAGTCCAATGGTGCCCGGCACAAGGGCGCCCAGGCGGCGGAGAGGCTGCTGGAGGGTGGGGTCGTGCCCAAGCTGACGCCAAAGCAAGAGATGTTTGCCGAGGAATTTCTGATCGACCTCAATGCCACCCAGGCTGCGATCCGGGCGGGGTATAGCAAGAAGACGGCCCGCTTCATTGGTGCGGAAAACCTAACAAAACCCAACATTGCAGTGGCAATTCAGAAGGCGATGGCCGAGCGCGGCAAGCGCACTGAGATCGAGGCCGACGCCGTGATCCGCGAGTTGGCCAAGATCGGCTTCGCCAATATGCTGGACTACATCACCATCGGCAAAGACGGCGATCCTTATGTCGATCTGTCCAAGCTGACCCGCGAGCAGGCCGCCGCGATCGGCGAGGTCACGGTCGAGGATTTCACCGACGGCCGCGGCGAGGATGCGCGGGATGTGCGCAGGGTCAAGTTCAAGCTGGCCGACAAGCGTGGGGCTCTGGTCGATCTCGGCCGGCACTTCGGGCTGTTCACCGACAAGGCCGTGGTCGATGTGAAGCACATCTTGCAGGATCCCGCCGAGATCGTTGATCGGGCTCAACAGGCGGCGAAGCGGCTTGGGATCACGCTGCCGATACACCTGCTCGGGGAACGGCATGGAAAATAACCCGGCGCTCGAGGCCGACTTCGCCGCTGTCGCCGATTTCGAACGGCTGGTGGCGCAATCGCAGTTCTTCCGGCTTTTTCCCGACCGGGACATGGCGCAGCCTGACGGCTCGATCATCCACGCGCGGCACAAATATGCCAAGCACCTGGAGTTCTTCGAGGCCGGGGCGGACTACCGCGAGCGCTGCTTCATGGCGGCCAACCGGGTCGGCAAGACGCTCGGCGCCGGGGGCTACGAGACCGCGGCGCATCTGACCGGTGAGTATCCGCGCTGGTGGATCGGCCGTCGGTTCGAAAAACCGGTCAAGTGGTGGGCCGCAGGCAGGACCAACGAAACCACGCGCGACATCGTGCAGGCGACCCTGCTCGGCTCAATCGCCCAGCGCGAGGGACGAAAGCACTTCGACGGCACCGGCGTCATCCCCGGCGAGGCGCTCGGCTCCGTGACGTGGAAGCAGGGTGTCAGCGACCTGGTCGACACCATCAAGGTGCGCCACGCCTCCGGCGGCTGGTCGACGTTGGGTTTCAAGTCCTACCAGCAGGGCCGCGGCAGCTTCGAAGGCACGTCGCAACATGGCATCTGGCTCGACGAGGAGCCGCCGCTCGATGTCTACGGCGAGTGCCTGATCCGCACCGCGACGACGAACGGCATCATTATGATCACATTCACGCCGCTGGCCGGCATGAGCGAGGTGGTGATGGGCTTCCTGCCAGAGATGATGGCGCCCAGCACCGACCCATAACCCGGAACCTCACACAAGGGGCCGCTCGCCCCCTCGATCAACCGACGCTCAGGCTCGACGGTCGGCAATGCTGCGGTAGGCCGACCTAGCCATCGTGCCCGGCGAACTTCAATTTTGTGCCAATATGCGACATACCAGAAAAGGGCTCAGAACGGGCGAGGATACCCGATCAGGCCGCTAGAAAAACTTCCCCGGATCCAGGCTTTCGGCACCGTGGCGCACCTCGAAATGCATCCGCGGTTGCGTCGAGGGCGAGACGACGCCGATCATCTGGCCTTGGCTCACGAAGTCGCCCTTGCTGACCGTCACCTGCTCGATCCGGCCATAGACCGTGAGGTAATCGTCCGGATGACGCAGGAACAAGGTGGTGCCGAGTCCACTGAGCGACTGGCTGACCAGCGCGACCTCACCACTTGCCGCCGCGACCACTAGCGCACCGGAGGGCGAAGCGTAAACGATGCCGTCATTGCGCGCCTGCCCGGCCCCCGGGTTGAACCTGATCACCACCGGCCCCACCACGGGCCGTATCAATTTGAACGCCACCGACGGCTCTGGTGTAGTCGCGGCCAGTTCGACCGTCGCGTTGTCCTCGACCACCCGCTCGTCCGGCGACGTGATTGTCTCGACCGGGCGCGGATCAGACGCGGGCGTCCACAGCGGATCGGATGTTGGCGTCTGGTACTGGCGTAGCTGCGGCGAGGCGATCTCGCCGGGTGCCTGCGGATCCGGGAGCAGCGGCGCCTCGGTGCTCGGCGACACGGCGAAATTGCCCTGGTTGTCGAATCCCGACGCCCGCTCGATGGCGGCGGCGGCCAGATCCGGGCTCCAGCCCACTCCATCGGACGCGGCCGGATCGGCTGCGCCAGCATTGGTTGCACCGGCCGCGGCGCCGGTGTCGAGCGGCACTGCAGCGGGGGCCCCGGCCGAATAGCCGCCGGAGCGCGGCGGTAGTACCATCTCGTCACCCGGCCGCAGCGGGTGGGTCGGCGACAGGCCGTTATAGGCCCCGAGTTTCGAGGCGGACATGCCGATGCGCCGGGCGACGCTCGCCACCGTGTCGCCCGAGCGGGCGACGGCGGCCTGGTAGCCGTCATAGGTGACGATGCCAGTGGCGTCCGGGGCGGTGCTTACCGTAGCGGAAGGTGGCGCTGGTGCAGCGGGCAGGGTCGCCGCCCCGTCGGGCGATTGCGTGGATGCGCAGCTGGCGATGACCAGCATAGCGGCGGTCCGAGTCAGGGTTCGCACCAAAGTTAGGAAATCGTTAATTCTCGTCCTGACCATGCCTTCAATCCCCACCTCGATACAGCCGCACTACCGGTCAGTGCGACTCCTCCGGCCAGTCCTGGGTGCCGTCACCGGCACGGATGTCCGGCTGCGCGTTAGCAGCGAATGCACTGCCTCGTAGAGCGCGATCAAGCAAAGCCTAGCGCACTTCGACGAGGCAAAACAGCGCCCGCGTTCGGAACGTTTTTGGGTCGAGCTATAGGGCTACATGGAGGAAATTCTCAGAGGACGGTCAAGGCCAATACAAATTGGGAACCAGACATTGAATTTTTGACTCTCTACACATCCAAAAATAGCGTGTTCCTGAGGTTTGGTTGAGTCCCGCGAATGGCGGCTTTGGGTTGCCGATTCAACCGATCGCCGCAACACACTCTGCGAACTTCTCAGCTGGCGTCTGATAGTGCAAGGTCTTGCGCGGCCGCTCATTCAGCTGGCGCGCGATGGCGCTCAGCTTTGCCTGGGAATGAAC
>Ga0209988_10000356_pt1 | contig 28208 bp, 22 predicted proteins | sample N075metaG_FD_183115 | JGI IMG/M metagenome (GOLD analysis project Ga0209988, IMG submission 183115) | Deep subsurface microbial communities from Kermadec Trench to uncover new lineages of life (NeLLi) - N075 metaG (SPAdes) (version 2) | ecosystem: Environmental > Aquatic > Marine > Ocean trench... | reverse complement strand
TGATGGGCGCCAGGTGGGCCGCCGGGCGCTGGCGGTAGCGGATGTCCGAGTCGTGGCGGAACTGGTGGCTGTACGAGGCACCCAGGTGGACCAGCCTGCTGCCGTTCTCCTCGTAGACGGGAAGGCCCGTCACCCGTCCGGTCAGATGCCAGGAGCCATCGGTGCCGATGCCCTTTCCGAAGTCGTCCGTCTCCCTGAAGACCGCGGCCGCCCAGGTCATGCGCTTATCAAACTCGGGCTTGCCGATCCCGAAGCCGACGTTGCGCCCGGGAATGAAGATGTGCGAGAGCGAGCGCTCCATGAAGGTGATGTATTTGCTGCTGGTCATGTTGTCCAGCGAGAAGGGCTCCTTGAAGTGGCCGACCTTGAATGTTCCCACGTAGGGAAGATTCGTGAGCCCGATGTAGACGTCGTTGAAGTCGACGTCGTCGCCGACGAAATCGTACTGAGCCTTGAAGATCACGCGCTCATAGAGCGTTCCGGAGAAGTAGAGACGCGCCCGGCGGATCTCGGTTCCCGAATCCGGGTTCCCGAAGCCGCTCTTGATCCGGGAGTCGGTGTCGAAGACGGCCCAGTCATTCAGGATGCGGCCACCGATCTGGAGCTGGACCTGCTTGTCGTTCCGGTTGATATGGAGCGAGTTGTCCCAGTAGACCTTGTACTCCTCGGGTCCGGCGGACGCGGCGTGCGCGGTGGCCGGGAGGGGCTGTTCGGAGCGCCTTGCGTTCTCCTCGCGGGCCTTCTGGGTGAGGGCTTCATATTGCTCTTCACCGATCTGTCCATTGGCCTTCAACAGATCGAGAATCTCCTCGGCCACGCTCTTGGTCTCGGCGCGGGCCAGCGTCGACCCCATCGCCAGACAAGCGACCAGGGCAAGGTACGGGGCCGCTCGCAGCAGCTTCCGGATCTTCGCGTAGGTTCGAACGTGGGGCGATGTCATTGGATCTCCTGTTGATGAAGGGACCGCCGAAACAGCAATCGTTTGAGCGGTTCTCACCATGTCGATTGAATTCTTCCGCAGCTCCGAGTGTGTCTTTCTAGATTTCTACAGGTCGGAGAGTGGGCGAGGGAAGGGACAAATCCAAGTCACCGCCTCGTGTCTCCGATTCTTTGCGGGGTGCGAGAACGCGCCATGATCTGGCGGGTTCGTCACTCGTCCGGCGCGCAGGCCGCCGCCAGGGTCGACAGCCGGAAGCCGTTGGCGCCCTGGCGCGCCGCGTTCTTCTGGGCGCCGTTGGTCAGGAAAACGAAGCAGAGTCCGGTCTCGGGGTCGGCCCAGGAGATCTGGCCGCCGGCGCCCATGTGACCGAAGGCGCGGGCTGAACAGTCCTCGCTGAAGCCACGCCACAGCTTGCCCTCGGGTCCTGCGATCACGACACCGAGGCCGCGCAGGGCGGGCTGCCCGGTCATGCCGTCCAGCAGGCCGGGGTTGCGCACCGTCCATGCGTCGCGGAGCGTTTGCGGCTGCCAGATGCCGGGTCCCCTGCCCTCGGCGTCGGCCAGGAGTCCCTGGTAGAACATCGCCACATCGGCGGCGGTGCCGATGCAGCCACCGCCCGGCGCGCCGACCGCGCGGTTTGCCGGATCGTTGGCCCAAGCGACGACCTCTTCTCCGATCACCGGAGCGTCCACCGGCGAGGCCGCTTTCTCCTCGTTCGTCATGGCCTCGCCGATCGAGATGACGTCGGCGACACGTTCATTCTCGCGGGCGGGCAGGCCGATGTGGAGATTGGCGAGCCCCAGCGGCTCGAAGATCCGGCTGCGGATGAAGTCGCGATGGTCCGCGCCGCCGACCCGGTTGATGAGCTCGGCGAGCACCCACATGCCGGAGCCGCCGTGATACACGAAGCGGCTGCCGGGCTCCCACTCGAGCTCCCAGCTGGAAAAATGTCGCAGGCGTCGCTCCGGATCGGACCCGTCTTGGGTGGGCATGCCGGCCGACGGGAAGCCCGCCGTATGCGTCAGGAGCTGCTCGACGGTCACCGCCTGCTTGCCGTGGCTGCCGAACTCCGGGATGTGATCCACCACCCGGTCCGCAAGCGCGAGCTTTCCCTCCTGGAGCAGGATCCAGCTCGCGGCCGACACGATCGCCTTGCTGACCGAGTAGATCGAGAAGAGCGTGTCGCCATCGGCGGCTCGCTCGCTCCCGCCCTCGCCCCCGAAGCGTGCACGGCCGAAGCTCGCGAAGGCCAGCAGCTCGCCGTTGCAGGCCAGCGCTACCTGGGTGGCGCAGAGAGGATCGGTCCCGGCGCTCTTCTCAGCGCGGGCGAGCAGGGCTTCGATGGCTTCAGCGCGGACGGTCATGGGCATCGGAAGACCACCCTACACCAGATTCCAGCGCCGCTGGGCTGCGGCGCTCCGGAGCCATGAGTCGCTCGGCCTGGCGTCCCAGTCGTGTGCCCACGGCCTCGATTGGAAGAGATCGTCGGCGCCGACAGCGGTACCGATCGCGATCGCTGCGGAAGTGAAGGAGAGGGTGCGCCTGTTTTCGAGGCTCGGCAATCGGAGAACGGCTCGTCTCGAGGCAACTCGAGTGTTGGCCGTTCAGGTCCCAGGGCTAGCGTTCTGCCAGCAGTCCTTGCAAGATGAGTTCGGAGATCGCGTCCGCGGTCGCTTTCGGAGAGGCCTGGGCGACTTCGGCGACATCGGGTCGCGCGAACTCGCGACCGAGGCCCCCGAGCACGTGGGCGACCGACGCGGTGTCGACCGGCGCGATCTGGCGTTCGGCGACGGCGCGGTCGAGCAGGCTCTGCGTCACCGTGATCAGGTAGGCTTCGTGGGCGTCGAACAGACGTCCGGCTCCCGCCACCTTCGCGAGATCGGCCGACAGGGCCAGCGCTTCCGGCTGGACCGCTTCGTTGGCGGCCCGCAGGTAGGCGCGCACCGTATCCAGGGGCGGCATCGACGCGTCGAGGGCCTCGATCGCGGCGCGTCCGATGCGGTGCAGGCGACGGTCGACGACCGTGAGCAACAGCTCGTCCTTGCTGGGCGCAATGCCGTAGAGCGTTCGCAGCGAGCAACCCAGCAGTGCCGCAATCTCCGCCATCGTCAGATCTGCGAGGCCCTCGCGCAGGAACTTCTCCTCCAGCTCGTCGAGCAGCTCGAGTTGGCGAGCGCTGAGCTGTCGCTCGGCCTCTCGCGAGAGCAGCGGCTTCAGTGGGCGCACACCGGGAAAGCGCACGCGGGCGTCCTTGCCAGTGGGTGCCGCTGTCAAGGCAGCAGTGCCTCTGGAAGATCCGTGAGGCGAGCGCGCAGCCATTCGCCGAGGCTCTTGGCCTGCGGATCCTGGCGTGTCGCGGCGGCGACCCCTTCTTGGAGCAGCCCGTGGAGTACGAAGTTGAGCGAGCGGATCGCGGGCAGCGCGTACCGATCCACCTCGAGTTCCGCAGCCTCGGGCAGCAGTTCCTTCAGCTTCTCCGTGGTGAGAAACTGATCGAGCCAGGCCCAGGCTGCATCGCTCCGCGCGAAGACGCCGAGGTTTGCGTTGCCGCCCTTGTCGCCCGAGCGGGCGCCGTAGATCGTGCCGAGGGGTACGCGCCGGGTCGGACCCCCGGGTGCCGCGGCCGTCGGGCCGGGAGTCGGTGTCACGTTGACTTCTGGGTGCGGGATGATCGAGGAGACCTCGGACGGTTCGCTGCCGAGCACCACGACCTGCTGGGGCACGATCTCGGCCGGAACGCGTGCCGGCTCGTACACGCCGAAGGGCCGTCCGCCGCCGGGTCCGCCACCCACGCTCGTGAAGCCGGGAATCGAGGCGAGGGCCAGCTCGATCATCGCGTTCGAGACGGCGCGTCCGACCTTTTTTTCGTCCGGATCCTTGAGCGAGATCTTGAAGAAGGCGGTTGCCTCCTCGTTCGAGCGCGGATCCAGCTTGTCCGTGCGGACGATTTGGGTCTCTACCGTGGCGAAGTCTTCGGGGCTGTAGGGGCAGGCGGCCCAGAACGCCTGCTCGACGAGCTTCGCCTTCGCCTCGATGTCGAGACCCGTCAAGCACACGTTCATGTCTTGTCGAAAGCCGCCGTGGCGGTTGATGCAGACCTTGAGCGTCGTCGGCGGGGGCTCACCCTGGATGCCGAACATGCGCACCTGATCCTTGCCGACAGCCTCGAGCCGGATGGTGTCGAAGCGCGCTGTCACATCCGGCCCGAAGTACTCCGGACCGCCGATCTCGTAGAGGAGCTGCGATGTAACGGTGCCGATCGACACCTCGCCGCCGCTGCCGCCATGCTTGCCGATCACCGTCGAGCCATCCTCTGCGATCTCGGCCCAGGGGAAGCCGACCCGCGCCATGCCGGGAACCTCGGTGAAGAAGGAGTAGTTCCCGCCGGTTGCCTGTGTGCCGCACTCGATGACGTGACCTGCGACCACGGCACCGGCCAGCGCGTTCCAGTCCGTGCGGTTCCAGCCGTGATGCCACGCCGCCGGACCGCACACGATGGCCGCGTCGGTGGTGCGGCCCGTGATGACGATGTCGGCGCCCTCGTTCAGCGCCTCGACGATGCCCCAGCAGCCGAGGTACGCATTTGCGGTGAGGAACGCCGAGGCGTCCTTGATCGGCTCACCCGTCTCGAAGTGGATGAGCTGGTCGGCCGCGATGAGTTCATTCATGCGCGGCAGCAGGTCGTCGCCGCGCACGTAGGCGATCTTCGGGTGAAGGCCGAGTTGGCTGGCAACCTCGGCCACGGCGTCGGCGCAACCGTCCGGGTCGAGACCGCCGGCGTTGCTCACCACCTTGATGCCCTTGTCGAGGCAGCTTCCCATGACGTGCTCCATCTGCGTCACGAAGGTGCGCGCGAAGCCCCGATTCGGGTGCTTCATGCGCGTGCGTGCGAGGATCAGCATGGTGAGCTCGGCGAGCCAGTCGCCGGTCAGGACGTCGATCGGCCCCCCCTCCACCATCTCGCGGGCCGCCGAGAGGCGGTCTCCGAAGAAGCCCGAGCAGTTCGCGATGCGGATCGGATCGGCCATCAGGATCCTCTCTATTCCCCGTCTTTCTTCGCGTTGTCTTGTTCCGCAGGCTCGACCACGAGGAGGAGTGTCCCCGACTCCACCTGTTCTCCCTCGGCGACTCGGACGTCGATGACGACGCCGTCTTCCGTAGCGCGCATCGGGTGTTCCATCTTCATCGCTTCGAGCACGAGTAGCGTGTCCCCAGCAGTCACACGATCGCCCACCTTGACGCGAAGCTCGATCACCTTGCCCGGCATCTGCGCCACGAATCCGCCCGCGGTCTCGTCGCCGCCCGGCAACCTGAAGCGAGGCCGTTCGGTGAAGACCAGGTCTCCGTTCGGTCCGTGGACGATCAACTGGTCTCCGGCACGCGTGACGCGCGACCGAATGCGTCGTCCGCCGATTTCGACGTCGATCTCGTCCTGGCGCCAGGCGTGGATGCGGGCGGTCGCGCCGTCCGCGCCATCCGCAAAGCGGAAGCGCCCGTCGCGGAGTGAGCGGTAGAGCAGCGTGATGCTCGTCTCACCCTGATCGAGGACGAGCTTCTGGTCGAAGAGGCGCCCGTTGCGCCAGCCCGACGGCGCCATGCCGAGCACCGTAGCGCTGGCGCGGTTGCTGCCCTGCACCCAGAGGGCGGCCAGCCGCGCCATCAGCGTCCGCTCCTCCTCGCTCGGCTGGCGGCTGCGCGCCGGTTTGACGCGATCGATGAAGTCCGTCGTCGTATTGCCGGCAAGAAATTCTGGAGTGCGCAGCGTGTTGACGAGGAAGTCACGATTGGTGACGACACCGGCGAGGTGGGTGCGCACGAGGGCCAGGGCGAGCCGGCCTGCGGCCTCGCGCCGCGTCGGCGCATGCGCGATCACCTTGGCGAGCAGGGGGTCGAAGTCGGTCCCGATGACCGAGCCCGCCACGACACCCGAGTCCCACCGCACCTCCGGCGTCGGCGAGGGCGCGAAGGCGGCAAGCGTGCCCGTGGCGGGAAGGAACTCGTTGGTCGGATCCTCGGCGTAGAGCCGGGCCTCGATCGCCGAGCCAGTGAAGGTGATGTCGCTCTGCTCACGACCGAGCGGCTCGCCAGCGGCGATGCGCAGCTGTTCGCGAACCAGATCGATGCCCGTCACCATTTCCGTGACCGGATGCTCCACTTGGAGGCGCGTGTTCACCTCGAGGAAGAAGAACTCGCCTGAGTCCTCGTCGAGCAGGAACTCGACGGTGCCCGCCGACTGGTAGCCGAGCTCGCGGGCGAGTCGCAACGCAGCCTCGCCCATCGCCTCGCGCAGCTCGGCGTCGACGCACGGGGCTGGCGACTCTTCGAGGATTTTCTGGTGGCGACGCTGGATCGAACACTCGCGCTCGCCGAGATGCACGATGTTGCCGTGGCTGTCGCCCAGGATCTGGATTTCGATGTGGTGCGCGTGTGCGACGTAGCGCTCGAGGAAGACGCGGTCGTCGCCAAAGCTGCTCTTTGCTTCCCGTCTGGCAGCGGCCACCGACTCTTCCAGGGCGTCCGCCGACCGGGCGAGGCGCATGCCCTTGCCGCCGCCGCCCGCAGCAGCCTTCACCAGTAGCGGGTAGCCGACCCCATCCGCGGTTCGGGTGTCCTGGGATCCAGGCAAGGTGGGTAGCTGTGCCTTCTCGGCGAGCAATTTGGCGGCGATCTTGTCGCCCATCTGACGGATGGCGTCTGGCGAAGGGCCGACCCAGGCGATGCCTGCTTCGATCACGTCGGACGCGAAGCCTGCGTTCTCGGATAGGAAGCCGTAGCCGGGATGGATCGCGCCCGCGCCAGTGGCCCGGGCCGCGTCCAGGATGGCGGCGGAATCGAGGTAGGAGGACTCCAGGCGCACGGCCTCGTCGGCCTCCCGGACGAACGGGGAATCTGCGTCGGCATCGACGTACACGGCCACGCAGCGGATCCCCATGTCGTGGGCGCTGCGAATGACCCGTCGGGCAATCTCCCCACGGTTCGCGACGAGCAGGGTTGTGAAGCTCACAGGCGGAACACTCCATAGCCGTTGGCGCCTTCAATGGGCTTGTTGCGTACTACCGAAAGGCAGATGCCCAGTGCCGTCCGCGTGTCGCGCGGGTCGAGGATTCCGTCGTCGCTGATCGCTCCGCTGGCTTCGAGCGCGGTCGAGCCCTTCTCCTGTGCCGCTTCGACGGCGGCGACCATTTTTGCGTCCGCCTCCTCGTCGAAGGGTTCGCCCTTCCGTGCGGCCTGCCGGCGCCGCACGATCGACATCACGCCGGCGATTTGCTTGCCGCCCATCACCGCGATCTTGGCGCTGGGCCAGAGGAAGGTGAAGCGGTTGTTGAAGGCGCGTCCCGACATGGCGTAGGTCCCGGCGCCGTACGAGGCGCCCACGATGACCGTCAGGTGCGGGACCTCCGAGTTGGTGACCGCGTTGATGAGTTGCGAGCCCTTCTTGATCATGCCCGCCTGCTCGAAGTCGCGGCCCACGATGAAACCCGTCAGGTTCTGCAAAAAGATCAGCGGTACGTCAATCTGGTTGCAGAGCTGGACGAAGTGTCCGGCCTTCTCGGCCGACTCGGGGTAGATCACCCCGTTGTTGCCAAGGACGCCCACCGGGTAGCCGTGGATGGACGCGAAGCCGCAGACCAACGTTGGCCCATAGCGCGGCTTGAACTCCTCGAAGCGCGAGCCGTCGACGATGCGCCCGATGACGTCACGGATTTCGACGGGGCGACGCAGTTCGGGATCCATGATGCCGAGCAGCTCCTCGGGGTCGAGCTCCGGCGGATCAGCCCGCAGCGAGGGCTCGGGGCCTGGCTTGCGCCAGTTCAGGTGCGAGACGATCGCGCGGCAGAGGCGCAACGCGTCGGGTTCGTCCTCGGCCAGGTATTCGCCGAGGCCTGAGACCTCCGCGTGCATCTGCGCGCCGCCCAGCGACTCGTCGTCCGATTCTTCGCCGGTCGCCATCTTCACGAGCGGCGGACCTGCGAGAAAGATTTTCGACTGCTGCTTGATTACGACGTTGTAATCCGACATGCCGGGCTGGTAGGCACCGCCTGCCGTCGACGACCCGAACACGACGCAGACTGTCGGGATTTCGAGCTTCGAGAGTTCGATCATTTCATAGAAGAAGCGCCCCGACTCGGCGAAGTGGTTGACCTTGGCCGGCCGGCGTCGTTTCTTGCCGTCGTCGTCCCTGGGCTCCATGCGCAGGTCGGCGCCGGCGGACTCGACGAAGCTCACGTAGGGAATGTGGTTGTCGCGGGCGATCTCGAGCGCGCGCATCCACTTCTTGGAGACGTAGGGGGTGAGGGCTCCGCCCAGCACCGTCGGGTCATTGGCGAAGATCACGCACTCGACCCCGGCGATGACACCGATGCCCAGCACCGCACCGCCGCCCACGACGTAGTCGGAGTTGTATCCGGCAAGCGAGCTGATCTCGAGGAAGGGGCTGTCGGGATCGAGGGCCAACGCGATGCGCTCCCGGACCGGTAGCTTGCCGCGCTTGGCGAGTCGCTCGTGGTGGTGAGGACCTCCACCGAGCTCGGCTTCGTCGAGCAGGGCCTCGATCTCCTGGAGTTTCTCGAGCATGGCATCCCGGTTCTGCTGGAACTCGGGCGTGCGCGCATCGAGGCTGGAGCGCAGGGGCGGTGCGAGCAGCGAAGGTTGCATGGCGTTCCCATCTGCCTGGAGCGCCCGGATCGGGGCCCGCCGAAGGGTATTGACACACAGGTAACAGACACGGTAATAATGAGCAACCAATATTTTCACGTGCGCGCCGCAGGAGAAAGCGAATGGGCGAAGTCCGGCTCGAGACCGTCGACGGGATCCTGACCGTCACCCTCGCCGACGTGGAAAATCGCAACGCCCTCGGCGCTACGCTGCTGAACGGGCTGCACGATGCCATCAGCGGGGCCAATGCGGATCCCACGGTTCGAGTCGTCGTCGTCACCAACGAGGGCACGACCTTCTGCGCCGGTGCAAATTTGAAGGAGCAGTCCGGTGCTGCCCGGGGCGTCCGACCCAAGCTGGGCTTCGAAGAGCTGCTCGTTGAGATCCAGAGCTCGCCCACGCCCATTGTCGGCAAGATCAAGGGCCACGTCGTCGGCGGTGGCAACGGTTTGGCCGCCGCGTTCGACATCGCGATCGCCCAGGACGATGTCAAGTTTGGCTTCACCGAGGTCCGCCTCGGAGTGGCCCCGGCCATCATCTCCGTCGTGTGTCTGCCAAAGATGCGGCGCGGCGACGCGCTCGAGTTGTTCCTGCGTGGCAACCGCTTCCCCGCCTCGCGGGCGGCGGAGATCGGCCTGATCAGTCGCGCCGTTCCGGCGGAGGAACTTGACGCCGCGGTCGACGAAGTCATCGCCGACCTGCGCCTCGGCGGTCCTGCCGCGCTCGGATTTGCGAAGCGTCTCGTCTACGACGTGCCGGCGATGGAGCAGAAGGAGGCTTTCGCGTGGACGGCCGACCTCTCGCAGCGGCTCTTCAAGGGCGAAGAAGCGGCTGCTGGGATGGAGGCCTTCCTGAAGCGTAGGAAGGCGCCCTGGGCGGCGGGCCACGACTGAGGACCGACCCGGTGAGCACGGCCGCCGACGCATCGAACCAGGAGCCAGCAACGTGCTGCAAGTGAGCGTGGTTTTCCGCGAGGAAGTGGACGAGTTCCATGGCTTTCTCCAGACCCTGAAGTCACAGGACTGGGAGCGCGAGACCGGCTTCATGCAGTGGACGAGCTGGGACGTGGTCGCCCATCTCCACTACTTCGACCTCGTGTCGATGGCGGCACTCGAGGGCGCGGAGGTGTTCGCGCCGGAGCGCAAGGCGTTCGTCACGGCCATCGGGCAGGGGCGCACGGGCCAGGAGTTGGCACGCGAACGCTTCGCCCATCTCGATGCGGCTGCGCTGCTGGTCGAGTGGCATGGCACGGCTCCCGCCCTCGCCGAAGCCCTGGGCCAATCGGACCCGAAACGCCGCCTGCCCTGGTTCGGGCCGGACATGGGCGTGCAGATGTTCACGACGGCTCGCTATATGGAGACCTGGGCCCACAGCCAGGAAGTCTACGACCTCGTCGGTGCGTCACGCACCCACACGGATCGGATCAAGAACATCGCCACCCTCGGGATGAAGACGTTCGGCTGGACCTTCATGAATCGCAAGCTGGAGATCCCCGGACCTCCCCCGTACGTTCGGCTGACGGCGCCTTCGGGAGCGATCTGGGAATGGAATGAGCCGCCTGAGAACGAGAACGAGTACATTCGCGGCGACGCGGTTGATTTCTGTCGAGTCGTGACGCAGGGGCGAAACATTGCCGATACGAAGCTCGAGGTGAGCGGTCCGGTCGCGACGCAATGGATGTCGATCGCGCAGTGTTTCGCCGGGGGTCCTGTGGACCCACCGAAGCCGGGGACGCGAGGGTCGCCTAGCGGATAGGTGCTGCGGCGCGCAGCGCGCGCGCTGCACGGCGCGGCGCGCGAAAGGGGATGGAGACGAATGGAACTCGAGTTCGATGCGCGTTACGAAGCCTTCCGCATGCAGGTGCGGGACTTCGTCGTCAAGCACAAGCCCCCCAAGAACTGGGGGCTTTCCGATCGAAACAATGCGGACCGGGTCGCCTGGCTGCGCTTGCAGATCGAGCACGGCTACTGGGCCCGCACGATTCCGAAGCAATACGGTGGCTATGGGGCCGAGCCGGACCTCCTCGAGACCGTGATCATGGACGAGGAGTTCAACCGGGCGGGGGTGCCCCGCGGCATGATGGCCCAGGGTCCATCCATGCTCGTGCCGACCTTGCTGAATCACGGCAGCGAGGAGCAGCGCAGACGTTGGATCGGTCCGACGCTGCGCGGCGAGGTCCTCTGGTGCCAGGGCTACTCCGAGCCCGGTTCCGGCAGTGACCTCGCGAGCCTCCAGACCTCGGCCACCGAGGACGGCGACGACTTCATCATCAACGGGCAGAAGATCTGGACGAGCACGGCGGACCAGGCCCAAATGTGCTTCATCCTGGTCCGGACCGAGCCCGATGCCGAGAAGCACGCGGGCATCAGCTACATACTGCTCCCGATGGATACAGTGGGCATCGAGGTGCAGCCGCTGCGCACGATGTCGGGGGACATCGGCGAGAACTCGTTCAACCAGGTCTTTCTCACCGACGTGCGCGTGCCCAAGGCGAACGTGGTAGGCAAGCGCGGCGAAGGCTGGAAGATCGCGAACACGACGCTCGAGCACGAACGCAACTCGCTGAACGCCAACGCCGAGGGCACCTTGATGCGGCTTGCGCGCCTGATGAACAACGAGACGATGGGTGGGGTACCGGCCATGGCGAGCCCCGTCTACCGCGATCGGCTGATGAAGCTTCAGGCACGGGCGCTCTCGATGAAGCACCATGGCATGCGCATGCTGACGTGCAGCTTGAAGGGGGAGTCGCCGGGGGTTGCCGGGCTCGTCGTGAAGCTCCAAAACTGCCAGCTCAACTTCGACATGGCGGCGCTCGCCCTCGACGTCATGGGCGAGCTGGGCGCGCTCTACGAACACACCAAGTACGAACGCGAGCGCGGCTACTGGCAGGCCCACTCGATGTTCTCGTTGGGGCTGATCATCGGAGGCGGCACCGCCCAGATCCAGAAGAACATCATCGCCGAACGCGGCCTCGGGCTGCCGCGTGAACCCAAGCCGGCGAAGGTCTGAGGCAGGCTCGAGGACAAGACATGGATTTCGGACTTTCGGAAGATCAGCTCCTGCTCGACGACACGGTGCGGCGCTTCCTCGCAGATCAGGTCCCCATCGAACGGGTGCGCGAGCTGCGCGAGAAGAACTGCCCGAACGACCGGGCGATCTGGATGGCGCTGGCCGAGCTCGGCCTGACGGGCATCCTCGTGCCCGAGGCGCAGGGCGGCAGCGCGCTCGCGCTGCTCGACGCCGCGCTCGTCTCGCAGGCGCTGGGCCATGCGGTGACACCGACCCCCTTTCTCGCGTCGGCAGTGATGGCGCCGATCGCGCTCGCGGCAGTTGGAGGGAGCGAGGCCTTCGGCTGGCTCGCAGGCATCGCGACGGGCGATCTCGTCTTCGGCGTTGCCGTGACGGAGCTCTTCTCTGTGCGAGAAGCCGCCGACGTCAGCCTGAAGGCGGGCGCCCTCCACGGCAAGGCGATGATGGCGATCGATGCCTGTACTGCCGATCTCCTGCTCGTAGCGATCGACGACGACATGCTCGGCGTCGTGAAGACCGACACCGCCGGGCTCGAGATCACACGCCTCGCGACCGTTGACGCCACGCGCTGTACGGCCGAAGTGCTTCTCGAGGGCGTCACGCCCGAAGCCGTGTTCGAAGGCGCGGAACATGCGATCGATCGCATGCTCGACGCGGGTCGGATCGCGCTCGCCGCCGACGCTCTCGGTGCCTGTGAGTCGATGGTCGAGCAGGCCGTGGCCTACGCCAAGCAGCGCAAGCAGTTCGATCGCCTGATTGGCTCATTTCAGGCCGTGAAGCATATGTGTTCGGAAATGATCGCCGAGGTCGAGCCCGCACGATCGCTGCTCTGGTATGCCGCCCACAGCTTCGACGCGGTGCCGAACGAGGCGCCGTTGATGGCGTGTCACGTCCTCGCTCACATCTCCGAAATCGCCCGTGAGATCGCGAGTATCTCGACCCAGGTGCACGGTGGTATCGGCTGGACCGATGAGCAGAACCTTCACTTCTGGTTCAAGCGCATCGCAAACGCGCGCCACCTGCTCGGTGGCCCCGAATATCTCCGAAATCGCGCAGCGGAGCTTCAGGGCTTCGCGCTTACTGCCTGACGACGTTCGAACCAAGGAGTCTCCCATGCGAACAAAACTTGCGGAAGAACTCGGACTCGAGTTTCCGATCTTTGCTTTCACGCACTGCCGCGACGTCGCGGCTGCAGTCTCGAAAGCGGGCGGACTCGGCGTTCTCGGCGTTGCGGGTCATTCACTCAAGAATCTGAAGATGGAGCTCGAATGGATCGAGAAGGAGGTCGGTGACAAGCCCTACGGCGTCGACCTGCTGCTGCCCGCGAATTTCGCTGGCAGCGATCGCGGTGGCTTCGACGCGGCCCAGTTGGATGAAAGAATTCCTGAGGAGCACCAGAAGTTCCTCAACGATCTGCTCGAGCAGCACGAAGTGCCACCCCTGCCTGCGGACGTAGAGCTCGCGCCCGAGTTCGCGGTCGGCTACGAGAAGCAGCGCGACGTGATCGAGCTGGTGTTTCAGCACCGGATCAGCTTGATCGCGTCGGCGCTCGGGCCGCCGCCGCCGTGGATGATCGAGTTGGGCCGCGAGCACGGCGTGAAGGTCGCCGCGCTGGCGGGCACGGTGGAACATGCGCGGCGTCACGTGGAAGCCGGTGTCGACATCGTGGTGGCGCAGGGGTACGAGGCGGGTGGACACACGGGCACCATCTCGACGATGGTGCTCGTGCCCGAGGTGGTCGATGCGGTGAGTCCGGTCCCGGTGCTGGCCGCAGGTGGCATTGGCAATGGCCGCCAGCTGACCGCGTCGCTCGCGCTCGGGGCCCAGGGCGTCTGGACCGGCTCGGTCTGGCTCACCACCGAAGAGGCTGAGACGCACCCGGTCGTCAAGCAGAAGTTCCTCAAGGCCACGTCGAGCGACACCGTCCGCAGCCGTTCGCTCACGGGAAAGCCGGCGCGCCAGCTCCGCAGTGCCTGGACCGACGCGTGGGACGATGCGTCGAATCCGGATCCTCTTCCGATGCCGCTCCAGCCGCGACTGGTTCGAGAGGCCCAGGCACGCATCAACCGTTCCGCGCACAACAACCCGGGTGCCGAGCAGCTCGCGAACTATTTCGTCGGGCAGATCGTAGGATCGATGAACCACGTGAAGTCGGTGCGCAGCGTGATGGAAGAGTTCGCGGTCGAGTACGCGGACACGATGGAGCGGCTCGACGAGTTCGCCGAGGGGTAGTCGTTCGGCTGACCCCAAAAGACTGGCGGACCCGAGGCGGACGGGGGGATGCTGGAGAAGCACAAGCCGGAGTTCCGGCAGCGCTGAGCGCATGCGGCGGGGAACGCTACGCTATCGGCTCAGGGTGGATCCCTCGCCCCTGCTCTTCCAATACGAAAACGGGAGTTCCACCCGATGGCCGATGCATCGCCGACGCCCCAAGGCGACATCTCGATGCAGATGTTCAGCGCCAACCTGCAGCTCGGCTGGGAACCGTATCGCCTCGAGCCGACGCCCTCCCTTCCATCGAGTCGCCAACCAGCCCCGATCAGGCGGGCATGATGGCCGACGAGCGCCGGACGGGTCTCTATCTCGAAATCTTTCTCGTCTCGTTCGCCGTGCTGCTGCTCGAGATCAGCCTCACCCGGATCTTCTCGTTCAAGATTTCGTCGTACTACACCTTCTTGGTGCTCGGTTTCGCCATGCTGGGCATCGGGGCCGGCGCGGTCTTCGTGGCCCTGTGGCCGCGACTACGGAGCGTCGGCATCGAACGGACGCTTCCCTGGATCACGCTGCTCGGCGCCGTCTCCATCGGCCTCGGCTACTTCGTCGTCGCTGGAATCGAGCTCAGCACCTACGAGTCGCCCGGCAGTGTCGGCCAGGTACTGCGGCTCGGGTTGATCTGCCTGGTGCTCTTCACGAACTTTGTCTGTGCGGGTCTTGCCATCGCCCTGATCTTTACGAGTCGACACGACGTCATCTCGCGGCTCTACGGCGCCGACCTGGCCGGCGCCGGCGCGGCCTGCGCGGTCGTGATTCCGATGATGTGGCTGCTGACGCCGCCCGGTTGCATCATGATGGCGGGAGCGGCGTTCGCGGCAGCCGGTGTGCGACTCGCCTGGCGGGGACAGCGTCCAATGGCTGCGGTCGCCGCTGCCGTGATGCTGACGCTCGCCGGAGCCGGTGTCTTCGCGGACTCGCTTCCCGACCCCGTCGTGGACTCCCTCAAGTCCATGGGCACCAAGGGGATGAAGCGCTGGGGCTTCGAGACCGTGTTCTCGCGCTGGCACCCCGTGTTTCGTGTCGACGTGATGCGCTCCCCGGTCAACCGGAACTTCTTGTGGATGATGCACGACGGCCAATGGGGATCCTCCCTCTGGGACTTCGACGGAAGCGAGGAGCGTCTCGCCGAGATCTTCGAGGCTTCCAACCGCGAGTTTCCGTTTTCAGTTGCCAATGAGCAGCCGCGGGTGCTGGTCATCGGCGCCGCGGGCGGCCACGAGTTGTTGGCTGCACTTCATTTCGGGGCCGAGTCGGTAACCGGGATCGAGTTGAATCCTGTGACCGTGTCGCTGCTCCGCGAACAGTTCGCCGACTTCACGGGACATCTTGCGGAACATCCCAAGCTCACGCTCATTGCCGCTGAAGGCCGCTCGTTTCTGGGCCGAGACCGCTCCAAGTACGACATCATCTACTTCGTCGCTCCCGACAGCTACGCAGCGATGAACGCAGCGCAGACCTCGGGCTTCGTGATGGCCGAGAGCTACCTCTACACGCGCGAAATGATCCTCGAGGCCATGGCTCATCTGCGCCCGGGCGGCATTCTGTGCATGCAGTTCGGCGAGCAGAACTACCGGCAGAAGCCCCACCGCACCTCGCGCTATCTGGCGACGGCCCGCAGCGCCTTTGTAGAACTCGGCATCGAGGACTTCTCGCGCCATGTCCTGCTCGCGACCACCGTTGAGTTCTTCAGCCACCTCGCGACGATCGTGCTCCAGGCGGCGCCGTTCTCGGATGAGCAGATCGAAGCCTTCCATGCCGTCGCGCACAAGGTTCCGGACACCCAACTCCAGCACGTGCCCGGTCGCGCCGCGTTCGCCCATCTCCCGATTCGCGTGATCCGGACCCCGGCGAAGCAGCTCGACGCCATGTTGGCTGGCTACGCCTATGAGATCCACCCGGTCACTGACGACGCACCGTTCTTCTGGCACTTCACTCGCTTCAGGGACGTACTCTTTCGAAGCAACCCGAGAGGGAGCAATTCCATTGGTTGGGAGGAGGGCCGGGGTGAGGCGGCCCTGCTGGTGATGCTGGCCGTGTCGACCGTGTTCGCCTTGGTCTTCCTGATGCTCCCGTTCGTGATGGTTCGCGAGCGCTGGGCCCGGATGGAGTACAAGCGCGCTTCCGTCGTCTACTTCGCCTGCCTGGGTCTCGGCTTCATGTTCTTCGAGATCTGCCTGATCCAGAAGCTGACGCTCTTCCTCGGCTATCCGACGTACACGCTCACCGTCACGCTCTTCTCGCTGCTGCTGTTCTCGGGCCTCGGCAGCCTTGCGAGCGAGTTGTACATCGATCGACGCAACCAGGCTCTCGGCTTTCTGGCTGCCAGCCTGCTGGTGTTGACACTCTTCTTCCAGTTCGGGCTGGACCTGCTGGTGGCAGCCTTGATGGGTTGGAGCTTCGCCGCGCGCGTCGTCGTGGCGGTGGCGATCGTCGCGCCGCTGGGGCTGTGCCTGGGCGCATTCATGCCGCTGGGCCTCGGCACGGTCGCGCGCCTGGGCGCGCTGCGCAGCGAATCGATCGCCTGGTGCTGGGCCGTGAACGGCGTCTTCTCCGTGATCGCCTCCACGCTCGCCGCGATCTTGTCCATGAGCTACGGATTCCGCTGGCTCCTGCTGGCGGCGCTGCTGTTCTACGCTGTCGCGGTGCTGGCGCTGCGCGCGATTCCGTTGCGGCCCACGATCACCAGCGGCTAGCGGTCCATCAGTCGGGCCACGATCACCTCTACGACCGCGGCACCTGCCCAGGCCAGCGGCGGGATGATGAGGTAGATGAACAAGCGCGACATGAGCGCGGTGCTGAACGGCCAGGTCCTCTGGTCGCGTAGACGCTCCCGGTGTGCCAGCAGGGTTTCGAATCGCAAGATGTCCTCTTGCGAGTTCTCTTGCGTCGCGCCGCCACGGGCCGCCTGGATCAGCGCGTTGACTCGAGAGAGTTGGCGCTGTTTTTCGACGCGGATGCGGCGGTGAACGCTGCGCATGGGCCAGACCAGCAGGAAGAGGGTTGCCGGAATCGAGACCATCAGCCCAAAGCTGTAGTTGTACCAGCGGAACTCGGCATCCAGGGCCTGTAACGGGGTCAGCGCCAGCGCACCCGCGATGACCAGCGCATCGACCATGCCCGAGCGAGCCAGCGGTCTGAGTCGGTCGAGTTGGAAGAGATCGAACTCGACCACCTCCCCCAGGCGGCTGAAGGAATGGGCGGCGAGCGCGCGTTGACCGCCCAGCAGACCCACGATCAGCCACATGAAGAGTTGACCCAAGGCAATCGTGATGTCGATCGAGGGCGCGCTGCTCTCGGTCAGGGCGTAGATCGGCTGGGCGTTGAAGAGCCCCATCACGAGGCCAATCGCAGACGCGGCCCGCCAGGTTCTCTTCAAGCCGTTGCGGATCGCCTCCCGCGCGTCGAGGGCGTGGCGAGGATCGGGCAACAAGGGCTCGAGCTGTTCAACCAGATCGAGGGATCGCCTCTGAGTGACGAAGGCCGCGACCAGAAGATAAGCAGGCAGAAGGATCAGCATCATCACCATGCCGGTGATCTGCCGGCTGGAACTGGCGTAGTCGGGAAGCTCGGTCGGCCACAGCGCGCCGCTGGTCCAGAAGAGGACGGTCAGTAGCAGCAGGCACGCCGCACCGGTCGCACTCGCGGGGTATTTGACGAGGCTTCGAAGCATGGATTCCGCCTTTCGCGTCTTCATTGATAGGGCGCTTGGGCCAGGCAGGCGGTTGCCAAGGCAGGCTGCACCAAACTTGGGAGACGCGCTGAAACGCTCAAGAGACCTGGCGCATCGGAATCGAACAGCCGGCTCGCTCCCCCCTCGGGTGCGCGGCTGACGGTCTCCGAACCCAGGGGTGATGAACGATTTTCATCCTCAATTCGCGCGCCCCACAAAGGCTTGACTCGCGAGTCAATTATCTCGATGATCCCTCTTCGCCTCGAAATTCCAGTCATGGGAGTGACCGATGAACTTCGACTTCTCAGACGAGCAGAAGCTCCTCCAGCAAACGGCACGCGACTTCCTCACGGACAATGCGACACTGTCGACCACGCGGGCCGTCCTGGAAGCGGACTCGGGCTACGACCGTGACCTCTGGAAGGGGATTGCCGAGCTGGGCTGGCTCGGCGTTGCGATTCCCGAGTCCTACGGCGGCGCCGGCTACGGCTACCTCGAGCTGGCGATGATCGCCGGCGAGCTTGGCCGGGCCCTGGCGCCAATTCCGTTCGGGCCCACCATTTATCTTGCGGCCGAGACTCTCGCGCGTGCTGGCAGCGACGACCAGAAGCAGCGCATCCTGACCGCCATCGCAGCAGGTGATTCCATTGGCAGCTTCGCCACCACCGAGTGCCCCGGCAGCCTCAGCGAGAAGGGGATCGAGGCGACCTTCGCCGATGGCAAGCTGAACGGAACCAAGCTGCCGGTCTCCGACGGCGACATCGCGGACTTCTCAATCGTGTTGGCGCGCGAAGGCGACGGCCTCTCCCTGGTTCTCGTGGATTTGACAGGCGCCGGCGTCGAGCGCACGCGCCTCGAAAGCCTCGACCCGAGTCGGCCCCAATCCCGCATCGTCTTCCGAGACGCTGCGGCCGAGCGGCTGGGCAAGCCGGGTGAGGGCTGGAGCCTGACGCAGGATGTGCTGAACCGGGCGGCGGTCCTGATGGCCTTCGAGCAGATCGGCGGTGCAGACCGCGCCTTCGAGATCACCTTTGATTTCATGATGAACCGCTTCGCATTCGGACGGCCGATCGCTTCCTTCCAGGCGCTGAAGCACCGCATGGCCGATCTCTACACGGACCGCGAAGTGGCCCGCTCCAACTGCTACTGGGCGGCGTGGGCGCTCGAGAACGACGAGGCGGAGCTGGGCGTAGCGGCCGCCACCGCGAAGGTCGCGGCCACAAACGCCTTCGAGCACTGCGTGGTCGAAATGATCCAGATGCATGGCGGCGTCGGGTACACCTGGGAGTACGACTGCCAGCTCTTCTACCGACGTTCGAAGCTGCTGGCCCTGACCCTGGGAACCGCGGGCGAGTGGCGTGAAAAGTTGACTGCTCTGCTCATCGAGCAGGCGGCTTAGGAGACCCCATGGACTTCAACGACACCCCGGATGAAGCTGAATTTCGCGCCCGCGTCCGAGCCTGGCTGGACGAAAATGCGAAGTTGCGGGATCCCGGAGCGGCGGCCCGTGGTCTGATCGACGAGGAAGAAGGCGACGACCTGATCGCCAAGGCCAAGGCCTGGCAGGCGAAGAAGGCCGATGCGGGTTGGGCCTGCCTGCGCTGGCCAAAACAGTACGGCGGGCAGGAGGCCACGGCCATCCAGTCCGTGATCTTCGGCCAGGAAGAGGCGCGCTACGACACGCCGCTCAACATCTACGGTATCGGCCACGGAATGTTGGGGCCCACCATCATGGCGCACGGAACCGACGAGCAGAAGGAGCGTTTCCTGGCCAAGATGGCCCACGGAGACGAGGTGTGGTGCCAGCTCTTCTCCGAGCCGGATGCCGGCTCCGACCTGGCCGGCCTCAAGGCCACCGCGGTGCGCGACGGCGACGACTGGGTGATCAACGGTCAGAAGAGCTGGACTACCGGCGCTCAGTACTGCAAGTGGGGAATGATCATCACCCGCACGGACCCCAACGTCGTGAAGCATGCGGGACTCACCTACTTCATCGTGGACATGGAGGCGGACGGGATCGAGATCCGTCCCATCCGGCAGATGAACGGCGGCACCGGCTTCAACGAGGTCTTCTTCAACGACGTGCGGACGCCCGACGCGAACCGGGTGGGAGCGGTGGGAGACGGCTGGCGCGGGGCCATCACGACCCTGATGAACGAGCGCTCCTCGATCGGAAGCTCCATGGGCGGCGGCGGCGGCATCAAGGAGCTGATCCGCTTGGCCCAGAAGGTGGAGCTGAACGGACGACCGGCCATCGAGGACGGCGGCGTGCGCCAGCGCATCGCCCAGTTCTCAGTACGGCGCTCGGGCTTGAAGTTCACCGGCCAGCGCAGCCTGTCGGCGCTCTCCCAGGGTCAGACTCCGGGTCCCGAGGCGGCCATCGGCAAGCTGGTCGCCGCCGTGATGGGCCAGGAGATGGCCGACTTCGCCATCGAGCTGATGGGCGCGGGCGGCATTCTCTCGGGTGAGGACGTCCCGTTCGAATCGACCTTCCAGGCGACCTACATGACCATGCCGGGATTGAGATTGGCGGGCGGCACGGATGAGATCCTGCGCAACATCATCGCCGAACGCGTTCTCGGCATGCCGGGCGAGCCACGCATGGACAAGGACAAGCCCTTCAAGGACATTCCGACCGGTACGCGGCACTAGCTGGGGTCCCGAGGGTCTGGTTCATGCGTCCCCAAACACCGTCCCCGGCCCTCAGACCGGGTCGTGGCGGTCGAGGAAATCCTGTACGGCGTCGGTGAAGGCATCGTTGCGGTCGCCCGCCACCATGTGGCCGGCCCCCGACACGTCGACGAACTGCGCGTGCGGCACCGCGTTCTGGAACTCGCGGACGCCATCGAGGCTGATCACGTCGCTCTCGCGGCCGCGCACGAGCAGTGTCGGAACGCTCAACGTCCTGGCCGCGCGCAATAGGAGCTGTTGGTCCGCAACTTCGGCCGGGCCGGTCTCGCTCATGAAGCGCGGATCCCAGTGCCAGCGGTAGCGGCCGTCGGAGTGTTGGCGGACGACGCGCTTCAGGCTCTCGAAGTCGGGCTTGCGCTTGCGGTGTGGCGTGTAGTCCGCGATCGCGTCTGCGACGGCCTCCAGGCTCTCGAAGCCGTCGGCGAACTTGAGCATCCAGTCTCCAATCCGGCGCGCGCCGTCGAGCTCGAGCCGCGTCGCGATGTCGACCAACACGATCCCGCGCAGGTGCTTTTCGTCGTGCGCTTCCGCATACAGCAGCGAGGTGATGCCACCGAGCGACGCGCCCACGACCACGGCCGGGCGCGGCAGCTGCTCGAGCACGACTGCGAGATCCGCCGCGAAGTTTGCGACGCGGTATTGACCCTCCGGACACCACGCGCTCTCCCCATGGCCGCGCATGTCGAGCGCCACCGCGTAGCGGCCCGCTGCAGCGAGACGCTCGGCGGTCGCACTCCACGATTGCCGCGTCTGGCCACCGCCGTGCAGCAGCAGCACCGTGGGTGCGCGCTCGTCGCCCCAGCCAGTTGCGACCAGGCGCAGACCCGCGGGAATTTCGAACTCGAGCTCAGCCATCTGCATTCGGAGTCGTCCGACTACATTCCCGGGATCAGACCCGTCGGGTTTTCGCCGCGTGCGAGCTTCTTGGCCCGGTCGATGAGCTGGGCCTCCATCTGCTCGCGCCCGATCATGATCACGAAGTCGCCGTTCTTGATGCCGGCGACAGCAAATTGCGCGAGCTCGTCGAGATCCTGCACGGGCAGCTCTACGCCGACATTCTTCATCGTCGCCATGAACTCGTCGAAGGTCGTCTCCGATCCCTCGGGAACCGGTTTCTCACGGGCGAGCTCGGCGGGCCGATTGCGACGCGTCGTCCAGATCCCGGTGGGGAGCAGGCCGCCGGACGGGTAGAAGATCGCGGCACGGAGGTTGGTGCCGCCAGCGAGCTGGGCGCCCAGACACTCGGTCAGGATCGAAATCGCAGCCTTGCTCGACGCGTAGACGGATTGGGTCGCCAACGGCTGGACGCCGCCATCGCCCGATGAGGTGTTCATCACCAGGCCCTCGTGACCCTCCTCGATCATGCGCGGTACAAAGGCCTGGATGCCGTGCATCACGCCGTGGACGTTCACACCGTGCACCCAGGTCCAGTCGTTGGGCGTCGTCTCCCAGACGTTGAGTTGGGCGACACTCACGCCCGCGTTGTTGCACAGCAGGTGACAGGCGCCGAAGGTCGACCAGGTGTGGTCGGCGAGCGCCTCGAGTGCCTCGAAGCGGGTCACGTCGGTCACGAACGAGCTGACCTCGCCGTCGGCCGAGAGCGCCTCGGCGGTTGCCTTCAAGGCCGGCTCCTCGACGTCCGCGAGCACGACCTTCATGCCTTCGCCCAGGAACGCCTTCGCAAGCGCGCGGCCGACCCCGCTGGCGCCGCCCGTCACCACCGCCACCCGATCTCGAAGCTGCTGCATGGCGCCATCCTCCATTGGTCGTCGCGGGCCGGAGTGGGGGCTCGCGCGTCGTCGTTGATCGTGCCGCCCGCACGCGGGCTGTCGGGCGATTTTGGTACAGCTGAATATAATATTACACTCAGCTATACATTCCGTCCATCACGAAGTCCGCCGGGGCGGTCGGGTTCGGTTGCGCCCTCGCCAGTCGGAACTGCTCAACAGGTTCCAAAAACAGCGCAGACACAGAAGCTCTGAAACCAGCCTGGACGACGAACCCAGCTTCCGGGAGAAGACATGACGATCGAGACACAGCCGACCGCCACCGATTCGACTCGTACCGACCTCCGCTTCATCATCATCGGAGCGGGAATGTCGGGAATCCTCAGTGCCATCAAGCTGCAAGAGGCGGGTATCGATAATTTCACGATCTACGAGAAGGCCGATCGCCTCGGCGGGACGTGGCGGGAGAATACGTACGCTGGCATTGCCTGCGATGTTCCGTCCCATCTGTACAGCTACTCGTTCGCCCCCAATCCGGAATGGAGCCATCGCTTCTCGGAGGGATCCGAGATTCAGGCCTACTTCGAGGCTGTAGCCGAACGCTACGGGGTGGATTCGCGGATTCAATTCGGGAAGGAGATCACCCGTTGCGAGTTCGAGGATGGGCGCTGGAAGATCGAGTTGGCCAACGGATCGACCGACGTGGGAGACATCGTCATCGCAGCGACGGGTGTCCTCCACCACCCGACCTACCCCGACATCGAGGGCATCGATGCCTTCGAAGGCACGACCTTCCACAGCGCACGCTGGAATCACGATCTGTCGCTTGCGGGCAAGCGTGTCGGCATCATCGGAACGGGCTCGAGCGCAATCCAGATGGTGGCGGCGCTGGTCGACGAGGTGGCGGAGCTCTCGCTCTTCCAGCGGACGGCCCAGTGGGTCATGCCCATCGTAAACCCGGCCTACAGCGAGGAGGACAAGCAGGAGTTCCGAAAACACCCCGGAGCCATGAAGGACATCCGAGAGGAGATCACGCGCGCGTTCGTCGACGGCTTCGCCAATATCCTCGGCGACGCGGAATCGCCCATGCTCAAGGCGATCCATGCTACCTGCAAAAAGAATCTCGAAGACAGCGTGAAGGACCCGGAACTCCGCGAGAAGCTCCGACCCAACTATCGGGCGGCGTGCAAGCGCCTGATCATGTCGGCGGACTTCTACGACGCCATCCAGCGGCCCAATGCGAAGCTCGTCACAGAGGGAATCGAGCGGATCGAGAAGTCCGGGGTGCGAACTTCTGACGAGCAGCTGCACGAGCTGGACGTGCTTATTTTCGCCACAGGGTTCGGCGTCGATCGCTTCATGCGACCGATGGAGGTGATCGGTCGTGATGGCACGGAGCTCGACGACGTCTGGAAAGACAGTCCGTTTGCGTACATGGCGATCTCGATCCCGGAATTTCCAAATCTCTTCATGCTGAATGGCCCCAACGGTCCCGTTGGGAACTTCTCGCTGATCGATGTCGCGGAGATGCAGTTCTCGTACATCATGCAGCTGGTGGAACCAATTCAGTCCGGTTCGTGCAAGGAGGTGAGCGCATCACGGGTAGCGATGGAGCGCTTCGACGCCGAGCGCAAGGAGGCTGCCAAGACGACGATCTGGGCGACTGGCTGCAAGAGTTGGTATCTCGACGCGGATGGCCTGCCGTCGGCCTGGCCGTTCACCTTCGACCGCTTCCGGGAGGAGATGGCCAAGCCGCATCTCGAAGACTTCGAGATGAGATGACGCAGCTCTGCGCGCCATCAAGATTTCCCCCCTCCGGAACCGTTCCCGGAGCCAGACGAAACAAGGAGATACACCGTGAAAGCAGCCGTGATGCGTGCAAACAACGCTCCCCTCGAGATCGAGGACGTCCAGATCGACGATCCCGCCGCGGGCGAGGTGCTCGTGAAAACGTCGGCTTCCGGTATCTGCCACAGCGACCTTACCGTGATCGAAGGGGGTCTGCCGGTGCCGCCGCCCTGCATCCTCGGTCACGAGCCGGCCGGCATCGTTGAGGTGGTGGGCGAAGGTGTCACCGACTTCGCTCCGGGCGATCATGTGATCGGCTGCCTTTCCAAGTGGTGCGGTGTCTGCAAGTTTTGCACAGGCGGTCGTCCCTATCTCTGCCTCGGGCAGTTCGCAGGTCGGTCCGAGGGATTGAAGCCGAGACTCCGCAGCAAAGGTGGGGACCCGATCCTTCAGTTCGCGAACCTGTCCTCGTTCGCGGAGAAGATGCTCTGCCCGGAACGCTCGCTGGTCAAGATCCGTGACGACATGCCCCTCGATCGTGCGTCGCTGATCGGCTGCGGCGTCACGACGGGTCTCGGCGCTGCACTCAATACGGTGAACATCCCGGCCGGGGCGAGCGTGGTCATCATTGGCTGCGGCGGAGTCGGGCTCGCCGCGCTCCAGGGTGCCAGAATCGTTGGTGCGGGAAAGATCATCGCCGTCGACGCGAAGCCCTGGAAATTCGATCTCGCCCAGAAGCTCGGTGCCAACCACTGCATCGATGCGACGGATGGCGATCCGGTTGCCGCCGTTCACGAGCTCACGGGTGGCGGCGCCGACTTCGTCTTCGAGTGCATCGGGCTCGTTCCCACCGTGCAGCAGGCCGTCGCCATGACGGGCCGCGGTGGCACGACCGTTCTGGTCGGCGTCGTTCCGATCACGCAGACGGCGGAGTTCTCGCCAGCCGATCTCACGCTCCAGGAAAAGAAGATCACGGGCTCCTACATGGGGTCGAACCGCTTCCGCTTCGACATGCCAAAATACATCGACTTCTACCTCGATGGTCGGCTGAACCTCGACGAAATGATCTCCTCGCGCATCCCGCTCGAAGAAGTGAACGATGCCCTGGATCTGATGCGCAAGGGCGAGGCGGTTCGGCAAGTGATCGTCTTCGACTGAGAGGATGGATCCATGAGCGAGAGTTTCATCGTCTGGCTTTCGACCAATCCCGTCGCCACCTGGGTCATCAAGCACGTCGCATCGCGGCTGGATCCACTGATCTTCAAGGCGACCAACGGCCGGTTCACTTCGATGGGCCCGCCTGCCATGCCGATGCTCACGCTGACCACGACCGGCCGCCGTTCGGGTCAGCCGCGGTCGATCCAGCTCGCCTGCATCAAGCACAAAGGCGACTGGCTGGTGGTGGCGAGTGCCATGGGTCAGCAGAAACACCCGGCGTGGCGCTACAACATCGAGGCGAGTCCCCAGGTGCAGATCCAGATGCGCGGCGAGCGCTTCGACGCCCGGGCGCAGCTGCTGACCGATTCAGAGAAAGAAGAAGTGTGGGCTGATGTCCGGCGGGCGATTCCGCAGATGAACGTCTACGTAACGAGAACCGACCGAAATATCCGCGTGTTTCGCCTGAGTCGAATCAGCTCCTAGTGCGATGCTGATGGAGCCAGCGAGAACAACTGGAATGGGAACATCCGATGGCGAAAAAGTACAAAGTCGTGCAATGGGCTACGGGCGTGGTGGGCAGCGCATCACTGAAGGGGATCCTCAGACATCCGAAGCTCGAACTGGTGGGTGTCAAGGTGTACAGCGATGAGAAAGCGGGGCAGGATGCGGGTGAGATCATCGGTGCCGCCAAGACGGGCGTTCTCGCCACCCGAGATGTCGATGCGATCCTGGCTCTCGATGCCGATTGTCTGATCTATTGCCCGATGCCTTGGAACGTCGAGGAGATCTGCCGGATCCTGGAATCCGGCAAGCACCTGATCACGCCCTGCCCCTATTGGTATCCGTTCCTGCAGATTCCGGACGAGGTGGCATTGATCGAGGCGGCCTGCAAGCAGGGGAACGTCAACCTGCACGCCTCCGGCTGCAATCCCGGAGGCATCGCCGAACGATTCCCGCTGATGTTTACCGGTTGGTGCAATCAGATCGATCGGATCACCATGACCGAAAGCGGTGATTGCCGCGCCTATGCCTCTCCAGGAGTCGTGCGAGAGTTCATGGATCTCGGCAAGACGCTCGAGGAAGCGACCCACAACCCGTTTGCCGAAATGCTGGCCAGGGCCTGGTATCAGACCATCGACATGATTGCCGCAGGCCTGGGCACTGAAGTCGTCTCCTACGAGGCCAAGAACAACCACATCCTGGCCAACCAGGACATCGAGGCGGCGGCCGGGGTCATCAAGAAGGGAACGATCGCCCTGAAACACAGCCGCCACATCGGGAAGACCCGGGAAGGAACCGAGATCATCCAGCAGCAGATCTGGTACATGGATGATCCCGAGCAGACTCGCCTCGAATCCAAGATGGAGGTCCCGGGCGCGTCCGGTTGGCGCATCAACATTGATGGCGACATCAACCTCGTCGTAGACATCGATTTCTCGAAGCAGCTGTCGCAGGAAGAACACGTGGCCCAGGGCATGAGCACGACCGGGTTCCACCTGGTGAACGCCGTGCCGCCGGTGTGCGAAGCCGGCGATCCGGGCATCAAGACGTTCCTGGATCTGCCCATGATCACCGGGTGTATGGGCACGTTGGAAGCCCATCGCTAACGAGGGGAATTCCTACCGTCACCAATGAATCGGGATCGAAGAGAACCCGCGCACATTCGTGTTGTGAACACGTACGCAGGCATCGAAATCTATCTCGTAACTCGGCAGTCGTCGGTGCAGCTCTTCGAAAGTGACGCGGGTTTCAAGACGCGCGAGTGAGGCGCCGACGCACAAGTGGGGCCCGTGCCCGAAGCTCAGGATTCGCGGGATCTTGCGCGTGATGTCGAACTCGTCTGGGTTTTCATACTCTCGATCGTCGCGATTGCCCGATGCGATGATCAACGCGACCTTCTTTCCGGCCTGCATCGTCCGGCCGTGGATTTCGAAGTCGCGTGTCAGCGTACGGGTCATCTGCTGCGTCGAGGTATCGAAGCGCAGCGCCTCTTCGACGGCCTTCGCCATCAAGCTCCGATCGGCCAGCAGCTTCGCCTTCTGGTCCGGGTGACGACACAGGTTGTAGGTCATGTTTCCGATCAGCTTTGTGGTCGTCTCGCCACCGGCAAGAGCGAGCAGGAAGAGGAATCCCACGATCTCGTCGTCACTGAGCCGTTCTCCATCCACCTCGGCCGACAGCAGGCCGCTGACGAGGTCGCCGCCGCCGCTGCCGCGTCTTCGGCCCAGATCGCGACGAAAGTAGTCGTCGAGCGACCTGAAGGCCTTGACGCCGGCCTCGGGGACTTCGGAAGAGTCGGGTTCGCGGTGCAACATCTCTTCGGTCCAGCCCTGGATCTGCGCCTGGTCTTCGTCGGGCACGCCGACGAAGGCCGCGATGACTTCCATCGGCAGCAGCTGGCCCAGATCGGTGATCATGTCGGCCATGCCCTCGTCGATGAAGCGGTCTATGTGACGCGTGACGATCCTACGGATCTTGGGCTCGAGCTCTGCGACGCGACGGGGTGTCAGTGCGCGCGCGACGAGGCCGCGAATCTTCGCCTGGCGCGGCGGATCCATCGTGATGATCATGTCCGGGCTGAACGCGGCCGTGTCTTCCAGTGATACACCGTTCGCGGATGAGAACGCCTGCCAGTCCGTAAACGCGTTCCAGATATCGTCGAAACGCGACAGGGCCCAGAAGTCGTGCTCCTCGCTGTAATAGGCCGGAGCATTTTCGCGCAGCAGCCTGTACGTCGGGTAGGGGTCCTCGTGGATCTCGTACGAGAATGGGTTGTATTCGACCCTTTTCGGCTTCATGCTGGAGACCTCACTCGAGCTCGCTCGCGGGTTGCTAGCGCGAAACGAGGGAATAGATCCAGACTTCGTCGAGCTCGGCGGGATCGCGGCGGAACATCGACTGACTTGTCCACGCCTTGCTGAACGCGGTGATCTCAGCGGTGTTCGTGACGCGCTCGGCCTGCAGGTCGTAGAGAACTCCGTCCATGCGCAGCCGCACCTGGGGGTTCGCCGTGATGTTCTTCACCCACTGCGTCTCGGTGTCACCGGCGTTGATGTAGAGACGTTGTCCTATCACCGTGAAGGCGATGTTGACCGAGTACGGATCCTCGGGTCGCGTCTCGAGCTGGACGGTTCCGTAGTCCCCGGCGAACGCCCAATCGCTGGGGGCCGCTTCGACCTGGCCCTGGAGGCGGCCGCCCGGTAGCAGCACGAAGGGGCCGTTGCAGCCGAAGGTGACGAGCACGAGCAGTAGCGAGAGAAATCGAACGGACACG
>Ga0209988_10000355_pt1 | contig 28229 bp, 22 predicted proteins | sample N075metaG_FD_183115 | JGI IMG/M metagenome (GOLD analysis project Ga0209988, IMG submission 183115) | Deep subsurface microbial communities from Kermadec Trench to uncover new lineages of life (NeLLi) - N075 metaG (SPAdes) (version 2) | ecosystem: Environmental > Aquatic > Marine > Ocean trench... | reverse complement strand
ACCCGTCCGGTCACAGGCGGTCGTTACAACCCGGTGAACGACCGCTGGATGCCAACCTCCACCGTCGACGCACCTCCCGGGCGCGTGTTCCACACAGCGGTGTGGACCGGTGACGAGATGGTCGTGTGGGGCGGTTTCCCCGATCTTCAGAGCGGTGGCAGGTACGATCCGATCGCCGACAGCTGGGCGCCGACGACCACGAGCGGCGCACCGATTGGCCGTTACTGGCACGCGGCGGTATGGGCCGACGACGAGATGCTGGTCTGGGGCGGGTACGACAACCCGAACTTCCTCGCCGACGGCCGGCGGTACGATCCCGCGACCGACGGTTGGAGTGCGATCTCGACCATGAACGCGCCCGCGGGGAGGGCGCAACACACCGCCACCTGGACCGGTTCCCGCATGGTCGTCTGGGGTGGTAATGACCTCAGTATCGCCGGGACCGGGTCGAGGTTCGATACGGGCGGGATCTACAATCCGACGAACGACAAGTGGACCGTCATGTCGACGGTGGGCGCCCCGGTCGGCCGCGACCTGCACTCCGCGGTCTGGACCGGCAACGAGGTTGTGTTCTGGGGCGGTCAAACGGGTCCTGCGTTCACTCCCGTGGACGTCGAAAGCGGCGGCCGCTTCGACGTGAGCGGCAACGCTTGGATCGCCGCCACCTCAACTGTGGCTGCGCCCTCGGCGCGCCGAAACCACACGGGGGTCTGGACGGGAAGCGATGTGCTGGTCTGGGCCGGAGAGAGCGGCCCTCCCGCGGGCCCGGTCAACAACCCGAGAAGCTGGGGCAAGTACGCACTCGGGCACGCCACCGACGATGACGGCGACGGTGTCAGCGAGTGCGACGGCGACTGCGACGACGCGAACGACACGATCTTTCCCGGCGCACCCGAGCTTTGCGACAACCGCGACAACGACTGCGACGGCTCGTTGCCCCCCGACGAAGTCGACGGTGACAACGACGGCAGTCCTCTGTGCGCCGACTGTGACGATGCCGATCCGACCAGCTACCCCAACGCGCCGGAGCTGTGCGACAACGTGGACAACGACTGCGACCTGGTGGTGGACGAGATCGCGACGACGTGCGGGCTCGGCGAATGCGTCTCGACGGGCTTCTGCTCCGGGGGCGCGGACAGTTGCCAACCCGGCACACCGTCGAACGAGACCTGCGACGGTCTCGACAACGACTGCGACGGCGTCGTGCCGGTCGACGAGCTGGACACCGATGCCGACGGCTTGAGCACGTGCGAGGGCGACTGCGACGATGGCAATCCCCAGACGTACCCCGGCGCGATCGAGATCAACGACGGGCAGGACAACCAGTGCCCCGGCGATCCGGGCTACACGCTGGTTGACGAGATCGAAGGTCTGGCTGGTTTTACCGATCCGCTGGACGACAACGCGTTCTGTTGGAACGCCCAACCCTTGGCGCTGGAGTACGAGCCGTCGCGTTCGGACGCGCCCAATCAGCCGGTCAATTGTCTACGCACGATCACGGCCGGCACCTGCTGGAGCGATCCCACGCTCCCGCCGCCGGGCGGCATCTTCTACTACCTCGTGCGCGCGCTTTGCGGGTGGACCGGCAGCCTCGGCGTGGACTCGTCGGGTGGCGAACACGTCTGGGGTTGCGAGAACCTGTTCCCAGGCTGCCTCGACTAGGCTCTTCCTTGAGCAGTTAGGTCGTTTTCGTGCGTAGTCGCCTCGACGTGAGCCATACAAACGCCGCCGCATACGACACCGTGGCGACCGTAAAGAGCACGAACAACTCCACGACCAAGAAGATCCCGGCAATTCGGATGAACGGTGACCACGTGAACCATACGGCCTCGACGACCGTTGCCAACAACGTGCCGGTCAGCGCAGCGACAACCTGTTTTCGGCTATCTTGCGGACCTTGGAGCGAGGCAATCAGTGCATATGCGAGAGCAAACGACAGCGACATCGTCACAGCCGCTAGAACATCCAGTACGAGAGCCATCCAAAACATCGGGCTCCCCACTTCAATGTCGCTGCTGATCCAGAGTGCGAGATGATTTGCCAACGCTACAATGAGCAATCCGAACACTGCTGCGGTAGCGATGCCTGGAACCCCCGCTCGTTCAAGGGTCAGGTGTCGTGCTTGGCCGTCCGTTCTCGACATCACCCTTAGTCTACAGCCGGGACCGTGTCAGCCAAGCCCGCTTCAGCCATGACTCCAAACCTGGGTACACGATCGCCCGCCGGAACGGATCGATGACCCGCATGTAAAGTGATGTGATGCGCCCGACAGGTTTGAGATACGTAGCCCAGAAAAACCGATGACCCGAAACCGATTCAGTTAGGGCTACGATCAGGATCGCGTGCACCGTGGCGTTCAAGGCCTGATAAGCGGCCTCGGTGGGTAGTGCGTACAGCGTTTGAAATGGACCCTCCGGTGTACCCGGAGGCACCAGGGATGCGTCAGCCAGTCGTGCCGGGACTTTCTCGACGACACTTCGGGCGGGGCCGTCGATGGACACCGAATCAAGTCGGAAGATTCGACCGAGGGCGGACCGGATAAAAAACAGGATTCGAACCGCGGGGTTCAGGGAACGAAAACCCTCAGGCGTAATGAGACTCCGCAGGTCCTGCACCGTGCAACTCGCCGAGCCTTCCAGTTCAACCAGCCACACATCGTGAAGGACAAACCCTTGAACGAGCTGGAACGCCTCGAGGGACAGCGATTCGAACTCGGTAGGATCAACTCGGGGCAATTCGCGAGACTCCCGCCGTAGTTGAAAAGACAACTCTATTGTGACAGACCGGATGGCCCGTCGTCAGGGCGTGCAGGCGCCTGCTTGCTGAGCCTTGCACGCGGCAATGCCGGGCGGGCGCTCGACGCCATTCCCTGCCACGCCATAGGAGCCCTCCGCAGTCGCGTTGGCGGGCAACACCAGGTAGTAGGTGTTGCCCGCGGCGGGGAAGACAATGGCGCCGCTCGCACCGCCGGTCGAGCACAGCTTGAGTCCATGGCTGTAGTACGAACCGACCTGCCCTTCATAGATCTCGTAGTCGGTGTCGATCTGGATCAGGTTCTTGCCCGGTTGGCAGCCGTTGCCGTCATGGATCGCGGTTGGGTGGAACTCGTTGCCCACGTTGTCCTCAAGGAACTGCAGCGTGACCGAGAACGGGCCGGAGTCGATGATGATCTCTCCGAGGATCGGCTCGAGGTTGAACTCGTTGATCACACCGTCGGTGAGCTGCGGTCCGTCGAGCGTGAAGATCGGAGCTCCGGGGTTCGGTAGCCCCGCGCCGTAGATGTGGATCGCTTGTTCGAGGACCTGGGGGCTACCGCCGAACAGCGAGCCGTAACCGATGCCGACCTTCAGGATCTCGATCGGGTAGTGCGAAGCCGGGACGTCGAAGATCGCGCCGGCTTGCCATTCTATTCTCGTCAACCCAGCACAAAGCCCCCTTCGGCGGTGCGCGCAGCTCAGTCAGCCAGGATCTGGAAGAAGCCGATTTCGATGCCGTTGGGAGAGCGATTCACGCCGATCCTATTCGACCCCGAGCAGGACCCGCTTGATCGATTGTTGCCTATACTCAAATACTCGACCGAGTTGCCGTTTTACAATCGGGAACGCGATCTCACCCAAGGGCCATAATGGCAACCGATACTTGACGGAATCGGATATCGCAGTACCCTCGGGAATCTTCTTAAAACGATGCGTGTGGACCCATTCTTGGTACGGTCCAGATACTTGCTCATCAACAAACTCGTGTGGCGGGTTCCAGGAAGTAATTCGTGATTGCCACTTGAATGGACATCCAAGAATCCGCAAGCGATAGTTAATGAGGACACCGGAGGCCATCACAATTGGCATCTCCGTGAGGATCTCGAACCGCATCTCTGGTGGTGTAATTACCTCGAGATTCGAGGCGTTCGAGAAGAAGTTGAAGACATCTCGCAGATCAAGCGGAATGCTCATTTCTGTTTCGAGACGGTGCATCATCAGCGCTAGGTCCATCCAGCGTCCGCCCGGTTTGATTAGCTACCAGCGAGCTCCTCGCCAACTGAGAACACTAAGCCATCGGGGTCTATATACTGTGCAACTAGAGCACCGAATACTTCCGTTGGTTTTTGGTGGCACGGTACGTTCTCTTCAACCATTCGCTTGTGGAATTCTTGAAGATGACGGACCTGCAGACCAGGGCGGCACCGCCCCGCGGGCTCGAGTTGACGGTTGCTGCCATCAGGGTTGGGGACATCACTCTTATGAAGAGCGAACGTCGCGCCTTCGCTTGCGAATTCTGTCCAGTGGGAGGACTCAAACTTCAGCGGAAGTCCGATCACGTCCCGATAAAACGATACTGATCTTGCCATGTCACTCACAAAAACAATCGTGTAGTTTACGCGCATCGAAACCTCTTTCGACAGGGCCGTGGCAGGCCGGACCAGTCTGCATGCCACAGTTAGCTGGCTGGCTCAACATTCCCTCGATGCCGATGATCTTCATTTTCCCCTCGACATTTGTCCACCTAACGTTGCTCGGATCAGCGGCGGGCCGAAGGCCCGTCACTAACTGACCAACTTGACTCCCTCACGGACTGTTACCGGCGAGCCGTCTGCAACGAAAACGGATGTCGGTGACCCCGCAAGAACAGGACCGAATTGAGGACCGTAGAAGCTACCGAAATCGCCCTGGGCAGTGAAGCTTGTAGCCGGCCAGACGCTCCACTGCGGATGTTCAACACGGTATTCAAGCGTACTTCCATCGCGTTGCGAAGAGTAGCCCCAGTAGTGCTCGGTGATGAACTCCTCTTCCGACTGTTTTGCTGGAAGCGCCGGAACCCCAGCGAACTCGGCGCCAATCGCGAGCCACTGCCCGCTATGTTTCCAACCATAACTCGCGCTCCCGCTGCCGGCGGCGACCGGTTGCCGGATCGCTGATCGGGTTGGGCAAGCCGCATAGTTCTCGTTGTAGAGCCAGTTCGCAATCGACGCGATTGCAAGGCGGGGAACCACTTCCCGAATGAACACCACGCCCCTACGACGTTCCGGACAAGTCGACCGAACGTAGAACCGGAGATTGATCTCTTCAAAATTGCGGTGGAGCGGTATGACGAATCCCTTGACCTTGGTATCGACGAACGAAAACGCCACCAAGCTGACATAGGTCGTGCCGTTCCAAGCATCAAGCTCGGTGCCGCGCGGGACGTATGACTCTAGTATCGACGGCTCGATCGCGAAGTTGAGCATGACGATAAATCGCCACTGCGCCGTGAGGAAAACCGGGTTCAAATCATTCCAGGGCAGCCCATGCGGCCTCGTCGGCGGCTTCCAGTTGCCGCTCCATCAGGATCAGCCACTTTCCACCCTTCTTCACCAGAAGCGCCTCGAACGGTACGTAGTACGACGCATCCGTACCCGACGACGCGGTCGCGGTGTACTTGAACATCCCGGTCTCGAACGCCGTTTCTTTATCGTCCTGCCGACTGGTGAAACGGAATGACACGCTTGCGCTCGTCCCATCCCGCTTGGCATCCTCCATGTCCTGGCCCCACTTGGCCAACTGTTCAGCGATGGGAACCGTCCCGCTGTTTGCGACCAGCACGGCATCGGCGTGGTAGATCGCCGCCATTCCCTCGATGTCGCTGTCAACGACCGTCCGGCTGACGACCGACCAAACATCTTGGTCGATCTCCCGGGGGGTCGTGTCTTCGGCGAAGGCACTGCCGACGCTGAAGCAGACCAGAAGACAGATAGTGGTGACAGGCCTCATCGTTCCCTCCCAATGGCGGATCGGGTCAGGTGCATGGCGTTAGTTAGGCGTCGCTCTCAAACTCGAAAAGGAACCCTCCGGTCGCATTCTTTGGTGAGATGGGGCGAACCCGGGGCTTCAAAGATCCGATGAGAAGAAGAACTAGTTCTTCTTCCTGCGCGCCTCCATCTCCGCCATCAATCCGACCTCGTTGAGGTACAGGTCCACGTGGCCCTCGGATTTCTCGACGGCGCCGGTGAACGGACACTTCGACGCGGCTTTCAGGTCGTTGCCGTTGGCTGTCTTGCCGTCCGGGCTGCCGTTCGTCCCATGGGTCGCCGCGGCGGCGGCATCCTGCGCCTTGATCAGTTCCTCCATCATCACCTTGCCGGCCTCGACACCGTCCTCGACGAGCTGGAGGTCGATGATCCCGGCTTTCCTCTCGGTGGCCAGTTCTTCGACACGGGTCTGCGTGCGATCACGCATGAAACCGTGCGGCACCTGGAGCACGCGGGCTGCTGCCTCGGGCGTCCAGTCGAACGCGGAGAACAGTGGGTTCTTCTTGGCGTCACGACCGATCAGCTTGAGGTTGTCGTCGCTGACCGCTTCCTGTTCGAGTTGATCGACATTGTCGACGCTGGGGAGCACCAGCTTGACGCCGGTCTCCTCCTCGATGATCTTGGCCGCGAACTCGAGCGTGACCGTGGGCAGCTTCTTGATCCGCGCGCTCTTCTCGACACGCGCTTTCGCACGGCGCCGCTGGTAGGCGTCCTTCATCGTCCATAGCGCGCGTTTGGCGTCCTGCGTCCACTTCAACTTGCGCCCGTCGTAGGTCGACTCCTCCGATACGCCACCTTCCATCGCGGCGATGCGGTCGAGCATCTCGGGCGTGATGACCTCGAAGCTGGTGCCGTTGCACACGCCGCACTTGACCGGGTCGGGCTCGCTGGCCGTCACGCCGCAAGTCTTACAGATCGCGGTCGCCCGCTCGCGCGCCTTCTCGATCGCCAGCATCTCGGCCAGGCGCTCGGTCTGCGCCGAGGCGCTCTTGGGCATGTAGCGGTCCATCGCGTCGTCGAGCAAGTCGCTGGTGATCACGCTGTGGCCCTGCTCCACCGCCAAACGGTAGATCGCGGTGCGCGCGATGCCCTGGACCAACCGCGGCACGCGCTTCATGCGCTTTTCGGCCTCGGGCGTCCAGCGGATGCTCTCCTCGGCCTTGAGGTCGAGCTCGGGGTAGTGCTGGCGCGTAGTCAACAGGATGTCGCAGGGACACTTGCGCAGCAGGTTCTCGGAGTTGCTCCCCAGGCCCGGCTCGTTCTTGTCGCTGTGCACGCCGATGCGGCCGACAATCAGCATCCAAGGGCTGATCTTGCGTGCGCGGTCCAGCACCTTCTGGAAGCATTTTCCGTCGAGCAGCGTGCGCGTGATCTCGATGCCGCGGTCCTTGGCCATCGTGTTGGCTACGTCCAGGTGCGACTGGTAGATCTGCGCCAGACCCGTATCGATGATCTCCTCGTGTAACTGGTTCTGTTCCTCGAAGCGGAATACCTTGGCCGCTTTTTCGGTCAGCACTTTGACCACGCCGTTGAACACAGAGTAGTGCAGGTACGGATCGTAGACCGAGATAGCCTCGACCTTCTTGTCGAACTTGTCGGCCAGGTCGATCGCCGTCATCAGCGCGCCAAAGCTCTGCGGCGAACCGTCGACACCGACCAGGATCGTGTCGCGCACGGGTTCGTCGTCGGCCTTGGGAAGTTGCTTGATCACCAGGACGTCCTTGTTGATGGTCCGCGTGACACGCTCGCAGACCGAGCCGATCTGGCTATCGCGCACGCGGCCGATGCCCAGCGCGCCCAGCACGGTCAGGTCGTACTGCGACTCCTGGATGTCCTTGATGATCTCGACGTGGTGCTTGCCGTCCATCATCTTCGACTCGAACTCGAGATGCGCGGCCTCGCACTGCTTCTTCATGTGTTCGAGGTAACTTTCGGAGATCAACTCCAGGCCCATCGTGATCAGGCTGTCGTGGATCTTGCGCTGCCGCTCGAGCTCGGTTTCCTCGAGGTACTCCTCGGGCAGCGTGTATTCCATCTGCTTGAAGCGGTAGTCGTGCATCTGGGCCGCGTAGACGTGGCTGCCCACCAGTTTGGATTCGAACTTCTTGCCCAACATGATGGCCGCATCGATCGCGCGGTTGGAGTAGTCCGAGTTGTCCACGGGTACGTAGATGGTCTTGTACATTGCGTCCTCCCTCTTACGAGGTTGAGCCTTGGGGCACGACGCCCTGGGCCGGTGCTTCCCTTTTGGCGGCGGCATGTCGTCGCCGGATAAAGATGACCAACAGAATCTCGACCAGTAACACGATACCGGCGGTGCGGGCCATGGGGCCCGCCGCCGAGATCTTTTCGACCGGCTCGAGGTAGAAGTAAAACCACGGCGACAGGGCACGCTTGTTGCCCCGCTCGCGATTGTAACCGTCCCACGCGCTGAACGCGATGGGCACGAACATTTCTTCTTGCAGGCTGATTCCGCCGCGCGCCTTGAGCGAACGCTTGAAGATCACGGACCAACGACCCTGGTCGTACGTCGCGATGACCTCGATCTCGTCGGCTTCGGAAACCTCGAGCGCCCCGCTGCCGCGGCCGAGAAACTGCTCGACGAGTCCCGCATCGTGCACCAGGTTGAAGAACCAGAAATCCACCGATGACTGGCTATCGCCGTAAATGAAGTACGGCTTACGGTTGCCAGTCGGCAGTTTGGACGGAAACTGCAAGCCGATCGCGTCACTGAAGCCACCGGACGCGCTGTCGGTGCCGCCCTCGTCGTCGCCCCAGAAGTCTTCCTCGGGCTCGTCTTCTTCCTCGATGCCCCAGAAGTCGCCCTCATCCTCTTCGCCGGACGCGGAATCCGTAGTGCTGTCTTCGTCCCACAGCGGCACTTCCATCGTCGGGCTGTTGGTCCCGCTGCGGTCGGCGGTAAAGTCGTGCCACTCGACAAGGAAAGCGATTTCCTTGCGGTTGTAGACCGCGCGCACATCGACCGCGTTGGTCGAGGGATAGAAGCTGCGGCCGGGCTCGATGATCTGCCCTATCAGGGGGAAGCGGCCCATCTGCGCGTCCGCGAACAACGTCTCGGGGTCGGAAATATCCAACTCCTCGTCGATGTAGTGCACGATCAGCAGCGTGGAATAGTCCGGCTCGTCGCCGTCGCCCAACGAATGGATGTAGTCGACCAGATCCCAACGGTCTTCTTCGGCCAGCGTCTCGCCGTACGAGGGCATCGGCGTACCGTTCACGCCGGTGCTGAACGTGCGGTAGATGTCCTTGCGCGTCGGGCCGGCGCGGAACGTCCAACGCTTGGTCATGTCAACCGGGCGCAGCGGGTTATCCCATTCGTCTTTCAACGTCTTGGCCGCCAACCCGTCGCCGCGGCCGAGCACTCCGTGGCAGGCGCCGCAACCCTGGTCGATGTAACCCTGTGCGCCGCGTTCGATCGACTCGGGGGTCATCGGCGGCGGGTCGGGGATCGTGATCGGATCGCCGTACGCGTCGGGGTTCTGCCAGGCGGGCGACAACGTCTTGAGGTAGTAGACGATGTTCTGGATGTCGGTGTCGCTGATCTGCGGCCAGCCCGGCATCGAGGTATACGGCAGGCCGTTCTTGATCACCTTGATCAGATCGGCGTCGGTGGGCAGCATGCCCGAGGGTGTGCTGCGGAACTTGTACTTGCCGGCCGTGAAGTCGCGCGGCACCGGCAGCACGCGCGACGTCGCGTAGCCCTGACCATCGCCGTCGTAGCCGTGGCACTGCGAGCAGTACTTGTCGTAGACGACCCTGCCGATGTCGATCTGCTGCTGCGTGCCCATGTCGGACTGCGCCGAGACCATGCCGGCAAGCGGGAGTGCGAACACGAGGCTGAGGGCGAGTCTGCGCATCAGTCTTCCCCGTGCTCCCCACGGGCGCGCGGCGTGTAGCCCGTGTAGTCGGACAGGAACATTACGACGTCCCACATTTCCTCTTCGGTCAGGAACCTCTCCCACGCCGGCATCGCGGTGTCCCACGGCCCGGCTTCGTCGGGCAGCCCCGGCCCGCCCTTGGCGACACGCCAGAACAGGAACGACTCCTGTAACTGCGGGATGATGCCCTGGTCGGTGAAGTTGGTCGGGATCGGGTTGAGCCCATGAGCGAACATCCCGTCGCCGCCCATCCCGTCGCCGTGGCAATAGAAGCAGTTCTGAAAATAGACCCTGCGGCCGTTCTCGACATGCTCTTTGAACTTGTCCGGATCTTCCGTCTCGTAGTGCCGGTAGGGATTGTCGGCGGTGATCAGACTGATCTCTTGATCGTGGACGGTGATCGTGTCCGGCGGGGCGGGGTGGATCGTACGGCCGAAGGCGGGCGCTTCGAGCGGCACGTTCATCTTGGCCCACACGTTGAGCGCGGCGATGACCGGCACGACGACCATCACCAACACGAGCATCCTGCGCCTGCTCGGGTCCGTCGCCAGGCGCTTGATCGGCCCCGTGAACGATTCCATCCGCTCGCTGCTGGAGGTGACGTAGGTAAAGATCGCGGCGGTCGCGATCGCCATGTAGATCATCGCGACCGAACTCGGCATCGGCACGTCGAAGCCGTAGCGCACGAAGACCCACAGCGCAATCCACCACGCGAAGGCCCAGCCCAGCGTGCCTGGGTTGCGCAGACGCACGAGCGCGAGCAGCAGGATGCAGCCGAGGATGACGAGTAGGTTCATGCCGCCCTCACTCGACGCCCAGATCGGCAAGGGTCAATTCGAGCGTCACCGTCGGGGTGCCGCCGAGGCTCTGCAAGTACGCCAACACCATGATCATTTCTTCGTCGTCCAGACCGATCGGCGCCTTGTTGATCGCCGGCATGCCCCTGAGGAAACCCTCGACGATGAAGTCGTCGGGGTGGTAGATCGAGTTGGCCAGGTAGGTCAGCGCGTCCATCTCCTCGATCTGCGCGTCCGCTCGCGTGGCGATGCCGGCAAGGTCGGGGTAGCGCAGCACACCGGTCTTGCCGACCGTGTGGCAGGTCAGGCACAGGCCCTTTCCTGTCGCGATACCACTGCCGAGTTCGGCGAGTTCTTCCGGACTCGCGTCCTTATCGACAATGATTTTCGTCGGTGCGAGGACTTCTTTCTGCGGTACGAGCTGGCCGATGTGCGTGTACAGTGCGGCGGAAGCCAAGATCAGCAACAGGATCTTGGCCATCACCCATGCGTTCGACTGCGGCTTCATGACAGTTCCGCCGGCGAAACCGTTGGAGCGGCGTCTTTCCTACGGTTGGGCTGCCAATCGGGCCGGCCCGAAAGCGAAGCCAACCAGAACACCACCCCGATCAAGGCGAAAAAGATCAACACCGTGACCGAGACGACCTTGGTGGCGAACCCGAGGGTCGGCGTGAACGCATCGACCGAGGTGTCGCGGATTAAACCGAACACGTGCCAGTGCTGGCGCAACCCGGCGCGCACGTAGCCCATCAACCCCATCAACCAGGTAAAGCTGAACGCGATGAAGATCAGGACATACTGAGAGATCGGATTGATTCGCCCCCAACGCATCTCACCGGTCTTCTCGGCCTTGCGGAACAGGATAACGTCGAGGATCGTGATCAGCACCATCGCGAGCAGCACCGATCCGACCTGTGGGACCGAGAACTTGATCCGCTCCGCGGCCGAGACGAAGTAACCGTAGATCCCGAAGAAGATCACGATCGCGGAGGCCAGCGCGAAGATCGTGAACTGCATCGTATTGAGCATCCCGCGCATCGGGTGCGTGGCGCGCTTGCCGGTGCGGCGGTAGAGCAGGAAGCTCATGAACGTGGACAGGATCAGCATATTGACGGCCGTGTTCTTGGCCGACATCACACCCAGGTAGCCGAGCATCGGGTGCGCCGAGCCACCCATCGCGCGGATCTCGGACACGGTGGAGATGATCGAGCGCGGCGTGGCCCAGATCGCAAAGCACACCCCGATCACGATCAACAGGTACTTGATGAACTTCTGGTAGTGCGCCGTGCCCTCGACACGGCCCATCCCCAGCCACAGGTAGTAGTTCGCGGCGAGGAACAGGTTGCCGATCAGCGCCGCCTGGATGATGAACAGCCAGGAGAACGCGCCGCCCATCATCTGTAGACCCAACGTCTGAGAGAAAGCGTAGATCTCGGAAGCCAGATAGTAGCCCGCGAACGGCAGCGGCAGGAATGCGCTGATCGCGACGAACTGGCCGATGTAGCCCATCCAATCGTAATGCGCGCGCTCCTCGTCGGTGCGCGCGGTGAGGAACTTGAACGCCGCGTAGGCCCCCGCGATCGACCCGCCGAACGCGACGTTGGCGATCATGCGGTGGATGTTGATCGGCATCCAGGTGAAGTTGTTGATTGCTTCCCAGGTACTGAAGACGGCGCCGCTCTCCGAAACGCCCGCGGGTGAGGTCATGAAGGTCAGCCAGGCGTTGGCGATCAGCATGATCGCGGTGCCGACCACGTTGAGCATCAGGCCCAGGAACAGGTGCACGCGGGGGCCGAACTTGCCCCAACCGTAGTAATAGCTGTAGAGAAAAATCGCTTCGAGGAAGAACAGCGCCACATACGGTGCGAACGTGGGACTGAAGACGTGCATCAGGTACTGCATGAACTGCGGGTACAGCAGCACCAGCATGAACAGCAGGAACGCCCCGAAAGCCGCTGTCATCGCGAACGAGACCGAGAGCAGCTTGGTGAACTCGTAGGCCAGCTTGTCGTAGCGCTTGTCGCCGGTCTTGTAGCCGATGAACTCGATGATCAACGCGAATATCGGGACTGCGAGCACGAACGCCGCGAACAACAGGTGTAGTTGCGCCAGCATCCAGACGATCACGCGACTGCTGACGCCACCGATCTGCCGGTACGGCTGGGGCTCGTAAACGAGCGTGGCGTTCTTCTCTTCCTCGGCGGCGCGTTCGTCGGCGAGTCCCCGGTCGCGCGGTGTCGTGTCGGCGGGCGCTCCCACCCCGGCGCGCTGCGACGCACGGAATTCCTGGTTCTGCACGAACCAGGTCACGCCGCGGATCCCCGCAAACACCCCCAGGATCACGAGCGCGGCCAGCGCGACGAGGACAAGCTTGTTCGGAGTCCTCACCTCCCACCCCCTGCGGCGCGTTCGTTCTGCATCTTCCGCACATGGGCGATCACGGCCCAGCGGTCGGAGGGCGCCAGCGGGTAGGCGTAGCCCTGCATCAAGCCCATGCCGTTGGTGATCACGTTGAACATTTCACCGTCGGGCATCTGCATCAGGCGCTCGTCGTAGAACGAGGTCGTCGGCACGCTGCCGTACTCGAACATGATTCCCCTGCCGGTGCCGCGCTTCTCATGGCACGGCTGGCAGTAGATCGTGTACTGGCGCAGGCCGCGGGCCATCACATCCTCGGTCGTGGGCACGGGCGACGCCACGATGAACGCGTCGGCCTCGTCGCGACCGGTGTAGTACGACGCCGGCTCGGTGCGCAGTTCGCCGCGGGCGACCGTGCCCGGGATCGGCTGGCGCATCGCCTGGCCGTCGTAGAAGAACCCGCTCTCCGACTGCGCGTCGATGCGCGGCTGGTAGTCCATGTTGGGATTGATGTGGATCGGCGGGCGCGGCGACGTGCAGCCACGCATGCACCCGGTCAGCGTCAATGCGGCCAGCGCCAGCACCGCGAGCTGGAGCGCGCGGCGGTGCATCAATGGGTCGTCTCCCCGGCGTGGCCGGCGTCGTTGCCATCCGCCGTGGTGAACGTCGATTCCGGCGCCAGGTCGGGGTGCGGGTTGCGCAGCTTGGCCAGGTACGTCGTGCGCGGTTTCGTCAACAACTCGGCGAGCATCGCGTAGTTGCGGTCGGATTTTTTGGCCTGGCTGATCTTCGAGTCGGGATCATTGATGTTGCCGAACTCGATCGCGTTGGCCGGGCAAGCTTGCTGGCAGGCGGTGCGCACCTCGCCGTCGGCAATCTCGCGGTCCTCGAGCTTGGCGTCGATCCGTCCGGCGTTGATCCGTTGCACACAGTAGGTGCACTTTTCCATTACGCCGCGCGAACGTACGGTCACGTCCGGATTCTGCGCCATCTTGACGATTTCCGGCGTGTCCTTGGTGAAGTTGAAGAAATTGAACCGGCGCACCTTGTAGGGGCAGTTATTGGCGCAGTAGCGGGTGCCGATGCAGCGGTTGTAGATCATCGTGTTGAGGCCTTCGGAATCGTGCGTGGTCGCGGCGACCGGGCAGACCTGCTCGCACGGCGCATTCTCGCAGTGCATGCAGGGCACGGCCTGGAAGACGGTTTGCGGGTCCGACTCGTCGCCGGAGAAGTAGCGGTCCAGACGTAGCCAGTGCATCTCGCGACCACGGTGGACCTGCTCGCGGCCGACGACAGGAATGTTGTTCTCGGCCTGACAGGCGATGACGCACGCGTTGCATCCGGTGCACGCGTTGAGGTCGATCGTCATGGCCCACTGGTAACCGCTGTCATATTTTCTCGGAGCGTCCCACATCTGCTCGTAGTGCAGCACCTTGACCATCTCGGCGGCGAAGTGCGGGTGCTCCCGGTAGTCCGCGAGTGACGCTTCGCGCACCATCGGACGCTTGTACGGCGTATTCATCTTCTTGCCTAGAAGTGTGAACTGCGGCTCCTCGAGCGAGCCGTGGTCCTGCGTCTGGCCGAATTCGTAGCCGTCGCCGACCTTCGTCAGCGTCGCGCCGGAATCGAAGTCCATCGCGTCGGCGTGTCGGAGACGACCTGCATCGACGCCAACGCCGTCGCCGACGCGGCCGGCCGCCGTCCGCCCGTAGCCCAGCGCCAGCACCAGCGTGTCGTCGGCCTGCCCGGGTTGGACCCACACCGGCAGTTCGATCTCGGCGTTGCGATGCGTGACCCGGACCAGGTCGCCGTTGCCGACGCCCCGCGCGGCAGCGGTTACCGGGGACAACATCGCGGCGTTGTCCCAGGTGATCTTGGTCATCGAGTCCGGCAGTTCCTGCAACCAGGCGTTGTTGGCATAGCGTCCGTCGTACACGGCCGGCGAGGCCGCAAACACGATTTCGAGACCCGCGGTTGCCGCGGCAGCGGGCGCGACGACGCTGCTCGCGGGCGGCGTCTTGGCGGGCAGCGCCGAATCGGCGAGCACACCGTCGTGCAAGACGCGGTTCCAGCGCATTTCGTCGTCACCGAGCAACGCGTTCCAAGTCGCGCGCACGAGCGAGTAGCCGCTCCTGATCGCGCCGCTTTCCGGATCGGGACCCGCAGCGATCAAGCCGAGGATCTCCTCGTCGCTCTTGCCGCCGAACAGGGGCTGGATCAGCGGTTGCACCACGCTCATCGTGCCGTCGGCGCTGCGCGCGTCGGACCACATTTCGAGGAACTGAGCGCGCGGAAGGTGCCAGTGCACTTTTTGCGACGTTTCGTTGACGTGGTCGGAGAGGTGGATCGAGGAGGCGACTCTCTCAAGCGCGGCCTCGAATCCGAGATCGGCGGGAGCGTCGTAGACCGGGTTGCCACCGAGGATCACCAGATTGGTGACCGCGCCGCTCTGCATCGCAGCGACGAGCGCCGCCATCCTGGCGCGGCTCGGCACGGCTGCGTCGGCAAGTTCACGACAGTCGAGGGTGTGACCGAGGTTGCCGAGCGCCGCGTTCAACGCGTACACCGCGGCGTGGACCGCGGGCGGTTGCCGGCGGCCCGCGACGATCAGGCTCTCGCCCTCGTGGCGCGCAAGATCGTCGACGAGTGCCGCGACCCACGCGGCGTCGACACCGTCGGGCATCGACCCGGACATCCCGAGCACGCCGAGCCGTGCGCCGAGTGCCGCGACGAACTGACCGATCTTGTGGGAAGCAAGGCGCAAACGGTGGTCGGCGTTGGCCCCGGTGACACTATGGACGCCCTCGACGGCCCACAGGCGGCTCATCGAATCGTGCGTGCCTTCCACGTGACGGCCGCGGGCGTAGCCCGCCGTGTTCCGGACGTTGTCCGACTCGGTCTGCAACGGGTCCGCGTCGAGCGCGAGGATGATCTTCGCCTTGTCGAAATGGTACAGCGGTCGCATCGCGGTGCCGGTGGCTTGCTCGATACCCTGGTAGATATTTTCGTCACTGACCGACTCGTACGCCGCCCACATTGCGTTGGGGTAGCGCGCATTGATCGCGGCAGTCAGACGGGCCTTGGTCGGCGAGGCCCACGACTCGGTCAGGATCGCCAGCCCACTGCCGTCCCCGAGTTGTTCGGCGATCGCGGCCCATGCCGACCGGAAGGCTTCCCACGTCGACGGTTCGCTATAGCGGAGCGGTGTTTGGGAGCGATCCGGGTCATAGAGCGTCAACGTGGTGGCCTGGATAAAGACGTTGGAACGTCCCGCCGTCGCCGGGTGCAACTCGTTGCCCTCGATCTTGTTCGGACGGCCCTCGTGGCTCTCAACCACGACACCGTACGCGTCGAGCCCCAGCGGCATCGTGGTCGCGAAGTGGCGCGGCACGCCGGGAATGACTTCCTCGGGCGCATTGACGTAGGGGACGATCATCTCCACCGGACGGCGGCACGCGGCGAGCCCGGCCAGCGACATCGAGGCGCCGAGCAACGTCAGCATCGTGCGGCGACTGACCTCCGGCAGTTCGCTCGCTCCCTCGGGGAACTCACGCTCGGCGAAGGCCTGCGCGGCCGGGTCGCCCGCGCGCTGCTCGAGGCTGCGCCAGTACGTGGGATCGTTGGGTCGGAGGCTCATCGGTGGCATGCGGTGCAATCCTCGGGTGGGCGCAGGTTCTTGGCCTTGATCGCCTGGGCCGCAAACGCGGCGTGATCCCGCGGCGGGATCCAATCCATGTTGGTGATCTCTTCGATCGGTCGCAGGTGCGCTTCGGGGTTGCGGTGACAGTCGAGGCACCAACTCATGGACAGGGTCTTGGCCTGAGTCACGACCTCCATCTGGTCGATGCGTCCGTGGCAACTCACGCAACCGACGCCCGCGCGGAAGTGCACGCTGTGGTTGAAGAACGCGTAGTCGGGCAGGTTGTGCACACGCACCCAGCGCATCGGTTTGCCGCTGGCGAGGCTCTCACGCAGCGGTGCGAGCGCTTCGCTGTCGCGCTTGATCACCGTGTGGCAGTTCATGCAGGTCTGCGTCGGCGGGATATTCGAGACCGCCGATACCTCGACCGAAACGTGGCAGTAACGGCAGTCGAGGCCGAGTTGGCCGACGTGGAGTGCGTGGCTGTACGGCACCGGTTGCTCGGGTGCATAGCCGACGTCCGTGAACTCCGGCGAGAAGAAATACCAGACGCCGCCGATGGCCAGAAGACCGATGAAGGGACCGACGATGGCCAGGACGAGCGGGACCCGGTTCGTCGCTTTGGGAAAGATCTGAGACAAGCCCCGGTAGCCTCGAGCGCGTTGTTCTCGCGCGTGCGTCACCGCTCGAAAAAGCGGACGGCGAGCGTGACTCGACCGCCCTTCCCCCGAGCAACGGCGCGATTTTACTGAGATGCCAGAAAGGGGTCAAGGGCCCCGGCGGGTGACGGGCGGCTGTTTCTTGACAGCGCGAGACGCGCGTTCGACCGTTTCATCCGCACCGCGGTGCGGCGGAAGAAGCTGTTTCTGATCCTGTCCGCGACAGGAGTCGCGATCGGTCTCGGACTCGCCGCGTGGTCGTGGTTCTCATCCTTCTGAATGCACGGTCCAACCTGAGGCAATACCGCTTCGCCGGTGCGTTGGAGCGGCTGTTGGAGCGCGGCCGGGACGGCTGATTGTGCGGCCCGGAGGATTTCTGCGACAATCCCCCGGCGATCTCGAACCGGAGCACAGCATGGATCCCAGCGAAGAAAAGAAACCTTGGTATAAGAACCTTTTTCTTTGGTATTTCGTGATCGGGTGCGTCACGCTGTTCGCCCTCCGGCCGTTCCTGAAGCGCGAGCCGCCCCCACCTCCACAACTGCACCAACTCCCCCCGTTCGAACTCGTCGACCAGAACAATAAACCCTTTTCCTTGAATGACTTAGAGGGCCACGTCTGGGTCGCCAACTTCATTTTCACACGCTGCGGCTCGATCTGCCCGTTGCTCACCCGGCAGATGGCCGGTCTCCAGGAACGCTACGAGACCTACGGCGTCGACGAGATCAAACTGCTGTCGATCTCGGTCGATCCCGAGTACGACACCCCGGATGTGTTGACGGACTACGCCGAACTCCACGGGGCGGACCCCGAGCGTTGGACGTTCCTGACCGGCGACCTGGAATCGGTTCGCGCGCTGGTGCTCCAGGGCTTCGCCACGGGGATGGGCGAGCGGGCCGAGAACGAGGTCGGAATGATGGACATTTCGCACAGCGGCTTTTTCGTGATCGTCGATCCTCAGGGCTGGATCCGCGGCTACTACCCCAGCGACGCCGACGGCCTCGACGAGGTCTACCACCGCTCCCGTCACGTGTTCAACGAGTCGCACTAGCAGGCTGCTGACCGCTAGAATAACGCGGTGACTCGCACCCCGAAAACAGGGCTCCTGCTGATCAATCTGGGCACGCCCGCGAGCCCGGATCCGTCCGACGTGCGCACGTACCTGCGCCAGTTCCTGATGGACCCGCGCGTCATCGACCTGCCCGCGTGGAAGCGCTGGTGGGTCGTCAACCTGATCCTGATCTCGCGGCCCAAGGCCTCGGGCGCGGCCTACGCGAAGATCTGGACCGAGCAGGGTTCGCCGCTGTTGATCCACAGTCGCGCGTTGGCCGCAAAGGTGGCGCAACGGCTGCCCGGCGTACGCGTCGAACTCGCGATGCGCTACGGCAACCCGTCGATCGTGTCCGGGTTACGACGCCTACGCAACGCCGGCGTCGACAAGGTGGTCGCCTTCCCGCTGTACCCGCAGTACAGTTCGGCGGCCAACGGTTCCTCGCTGCACAAAGTCTTCACTACAGTTGCAAGGCTGTGGAACGTGCCGGACATCGAAACGATCCCGCCGTTCTACGACGATCCCGGATTCATCGCGGCGTGCACGGCACGGGCCCGGCCGGTGATCGAGAGCGCCGACGCCGAAAAAATCTACTTCAGCTTCCACGGCCTGCCCGAGCGTCACATCGTCAAAAGCGACGAATCCGGCGGCCACTGCCTGCGTTCGGCCGACTGCTGCGCGCGCATCGGAGAAGCGAACCGGCACTGCTACCGCGCCCAGTGCTATGCCACCGCGAAGCTACTCGGCGACCGGCTTGGGATCCCCGATGAAAAACGCGTCGTCTGTTTCCAGTCACGGCTCGGCCGCGATCCCTGGATCCGACCCTACACCGACGAGATCTTGATCGAACACGCGCGCGCCGGTGTGAAACACGGCGTGATCCTCAGCCCGGCGTTCGTCGCCGACTGCCTCGAAACACTCGAGGAACTCGGGATTCGGGCCGTCGAGGACTGGACGGCCAACGGCGGCGCACGGCTTGATATCGTGCCGTGCGTCAACAGCGACGATCTGTGGGTCGATGCGCTGCTCGACATCGTGCGGCGCAACAGTACGGCGCTCCGCGACGGGGAACACTCGCCCGCGGGAGCGACGGCGTGAGCCGGCAGCCACGCGTTGCCGTGATCGGCGCGGGGATCAGCGGGCTCACCGCCGCCTATCGCCTACAGCGCTCCTGCGATGTGACGGTGTTCGAGGCGAGCGATCGCATCGGCGGCCAGATCCAGACCGAAGAGCGCGGCGGCCTGCTACTCGAATGGGGGCCGGACAGCCTCGTTGCGCACAAACCCGCGGGGGAGCTCCTGTGTCGCGAATTGGGCTTGGGGGACAGGCTGCTGCCGTTGCAATCCGGCGGCGCACGCATGCAGGTCGTGTTCGACGGCCGACTGCACCAAGTGCCCGAAGGATTCCTGATGATCGCGCCGACGCGGCTTGCGCCTTTACTCACGACGCCGTTGCTGTCGCCAGCCGGGCTGCTGCGCGCGGCGTTCGAGCGGTTCGTGCCCGCGCGCCACGAGACCGAAGACGAGAGCGTGCAATGTTTTGTCACACGGCGTTGGGGACGCGAACTGTACGAACGCATTGCCGAACCGGTGCTGGGCGGCCTGTTTTCCGCCGACGCCTCGCGGTTGAGCGCCCAGGCCTGCATCTCGCGGATGCACGGTCTCGAGAGTGAGTACGGCAGCATCGCCAAGGGCCTAAAGAAGATGCTCGCCGCGCAACGGGAATCGAACCGGCCTCGTGCGGTCGTGTACGGGCTGGATGGCGGGATGGGTGTGCTGGTCGATGAACTGGCGGCGCAGTTACCCGAAGGCGCGCTGCGTACGCGCACGGTTGTGCGATCGTTGCGACCCTGCGGAACCCGTTGGCGGGTCGAGATCGACAGCGGCGAGTGTTTCGAGGCGGACGCCGTCCTATTGGCCTGCCCCGCGTTCGCGGCCGCACGACTGTTGAGCGACGTCGATCCCGCGTTCGCGGCGGAACTCGACGCACTGGAGTACGTCTCCTGCGCCACGGTCAATCTGCTGTACGACGCCTCGGCGGTGGGCACGCGCCTGCGGGGATTTGGCTTCTTCGTCGCGCGCAGCGAGGGGTCGCCTCTGCTGGCCTGCAACTACACGAGTTTAAAATTCAAGGGCCGCGCGCCGCAGGGTTGCGTGATGCTGCGGGCGTTCCTCGGCGGCGCGGGCCGCGAGACGCTCGACGGCATTGACAACGGAGAATTGACGCGCATCGCGCACGAGTCATTGGTGCCCCTGCTCAACCTGCGCGGCGCGCCGCGCTTCGGCCGCGCCCGCGCGTTCCGCAACGCGATGCCGCATCCCGTCGTCGGGATCGCCGCACGGCGCGAGCGGCTTGCCGCCGGCTTGCCGAACCTCGCGTTGTGCGGGACCGCCTGCGGCGCGGTCGGGCTTCCCGACTGCATCGAGTCCGCCGAGAAGGCCGCCCAACGCCTGGCCGCAGTGATCAAGTGTTCCGAGGGTTTCGAACAAGCGGGGTGACCTGATGCGCAATTCGTTCTTCGTTTTTGTGTTCGTCGCTGCGCTTGTCCTTTCCGTCATCGTGATCGGCGTGATCGAGATGGCGCCGGACGATCCGGGTCGCGTGCACTCCACGTTCCGGCCGGCGCTGCACGCCGCGTTGAACGGGACCTGCGCCGCAGTATTGCTCGTCGGATTTTGGATGATCCGGCGCAAGAAAATCACCGCCCACCTCACGTGCATGATCCTGGCCGGGCTCCTCTCGACGACGTTCCTGGTTTCCTACCTCGACTATCACGCCAGCGTGGGCTCGACCAAGTTTCAGGGTGAGGGCCTGATCCGTCCTGTTTATTTTGCGGTCCTACTCTCGCACACCGTCCTTTCCGCCCTCGTGGCGCCACTTGTCGCCAGCCTGTACTGGTTTGCGGCGAAACGCCGGTGGGACACGCACCGCAAGGTCGCGAGGGTGACGTTGCCAATCTGGCTCTACACCTCGACCACCGGAGTGCTGGTCTACTTCATGCTCCACGTCTGGTTTTCGCCTCGATGAAGTGGAAACCGGTCGTGTTCTCGGTGGTCGCCGTCGGCGGCGTGCTCGTAGGGGTCGAACTGGTGCTCGCCGCGGCCGGGGTGGCTCCCCTGGCCGTCCGCACGGATCCGTTCCACGGGTTCTCCGAGCGGTTGCGGGTCTTTGAAATCGATGCGGAGGACGGCGTTTACCGCACACGGGCGCGTGCCGCTCGGCACTCGTTCAACCAACAGGAGTTTCCACTCGATAAGTCGAGCGACGAATTCCGCGTGTTCGTGCTCGGAGGGTCCAGCGCCTACGGGTTCCCGTGGGGCGCGCGACTGGCCTTCTCCTCGGTCCTCGAACGCGCCCTGCAAGCCTCGCTTCCGGAGCGTGACGTTCATGTCGTCAACGTCGCGGCAATGTCCTACGGGTCTCACCGCCTGCGCATCCTGACGCACGAGTTGCTCGAGTACTCACCCGACCTACTGTTGCTCTACACCGGGCACAACGAATTCGTCGAACGGGAGTTCTACGATCGACTGACCGACGCCGAACCGCTCCCCGAAGGTCTGCGCCTGTGGTTACACCGTTGGCGGTTGTACTCGGCGCTCGCCCGCCTACTCTCGCCCGCCCCGGAGAAACACGACACCGCAGAGGATGAAATCGGGGCGGCAAAATTGATTGGGTTCGATGCCGACCGGCGTTACCCCACCGACGTGGCTGCGGCCGACCGGGAAACGGTGCGCGTCCGTTTCGAGGATAACCTGCGCGCGATCGTCACCGCCGCAACGAATGCCGGTGTCGCCGTCGTGTTGTGCACCGTTCCTTCCAACGAGAGAGGCTGGCGTCCGAACCAGACATGGTGGCCGGGGACGCTGAGCGGCGTAAAACGTGCCGCCGCGACGCGCGCAATCGAACGCGCCGTCGAGGCCAACGACGCCGATGATCCCGAGGCGGCGCTACGCGCGGTGGCCGAGGTCGAGGCGTATTCGACGAGTGCCGCCGGAGCCTGGTTCGAAAAGGGCCGCGCGCTGCTCGCGTTGAGCCACATCGACGCGGCCGCCGCCGCGTTCATCGCGGCGCGTAACTTCGACGGCCAACCGGGGCGCGCGACCGGTTCGCTCAACGACACGATCCGCACGATTGCACGCGACACCGACGCCGTCCTGGTCGACATCGAAGCGACGTTTCGCTCGTTCGCTGCCGACGGGATTCCCGGCTTCGATCTGTTCGAGGACTACGTCCACCCCAAACCTGGCGCGCACGTGCTGATCGCGCGCGAAGTGTGGCGTATGCAGACCGGATCCGACGACGAAGGTACGTTCCTCGCGGCGCTCGGTCTACCGGCCGATTTCGACTACACGTCGAATACCGATGCCCCCGACGCGGCGCAATCCGCCGAGACCTCCCCACTGCTGTTCAACCTCGCCGTCGTACTCGAGAACCAGGGGCGCTATGAAGACGCCATGGAGCGCTACCGCCGCTGCCTCGAACTGAACCCGGGCTACTACGTCGCGCGGGCGAACCTCGCCCGGTTACTCCGCATGACCGGCGACTCGCAGGAAGCCGCGACGGAGTACGCGATGGTGTTGCAGGTCGCGCCCGACCACCTCAACTCCGCGATCGGTCTCGGGGAGTCGTTCCGTGAACTGGGGATGCTCGATCAGGCCGAAGCGGCGTTCCGGCGGGCGACCGAGATCGACCGCGAAGCGGCGGGCGCGTGGAACGGCCTCGGGGCCGTGTACTCGATCGCCGGTGAACACCGCGAGGCGGAACGCGCGTTCCGGCGCACCGTGGAAATCGATCCCGACAACCTCCCGGTCCGCGCCAATCTCGGGATGGCGATCTTCTTCCAGGGACGCCTGGACGAGGCGCGATCCGTGTTCGACGCGAGTCTGGCCGTGCGCCCGGACGACCCCGGGGCGATGAACGGGATGGGCGCCATCGCCGTCGAGCGCAACGATCTCGACGCTGCCGAAGATTGGTTTTCCCGCGTGCTCGCCCAGGATCCCGAAAACGAGCTGGCCGGCAACGGGCTGGCCGAGGTGCGACGCCGCAGGCAGAGCCGCTAAGATAGTATGCGGGAGAGCGGGCAACGACCCCGGTTGAACACCGACGGCGGGAGATGTCATGCGCGCAGCGATACGGTCGGCTGGATTCGTGTTCCTCTTGTTGACGGTGTTTGCGCCGCGCGCTTCGGCGGGTGTGTCGGTCAGCTTCGACGCGGACACATTGAACATGATGCTGCGCGCCGCCTCGACCCAGGACGTCGAGATCCCGATCGGTGACCACCGCACGCTGCTGGTGCAGTTGCGTGAGGTCCGGCTGATCAAACTCGATCCAGCCGCCGACGGCAAGAAGGGACGTGGCTACCTGAGGACCGCCGTCGAACTCTCGATCCCCGAGTTCAACCTCAACCTTTCGCTCAAGCCGACGGTCGTGCTCGACGTGGTCAAGGGAGAACGGTTCAACGAACTCGAGATGCGCTTCGTCGAACTCAAGATCCCCGTCCCGCTCCTCGGCGAGTTCGATATCGCGCCGTTCCTCCATCCGCTGCGCTACCCGGCCGAGGATCTCTGGTACCTGACCGGTGCGCGCGGGATCGTGCACCTGCGCAGCCACCTGGTCGGGATCACGATGGGACAGCGAGCGATCCGCTTCGATTTCGAGCTGGAGTTGACCGAACCCTAGCGTATGCTTGGGGCTCTCTTTCCGCATCGACGGGAGTTGCCAGAATGCGGGTCGCTGTCTACTCGACGGTTCTATTATTCACGTTGTCCTGCGTGTCGCCGGGCGAAGCGCCCGCGGATCTGATCCTGCGCGGCGGCAACATCGTCACCATGGACGAGGCGGTCGGCAACGTCGAGGCGCTCGCAGCGCGTGACGGTGTCGTGATCGCCGTTGGCACGAACGCCGAGATCGAAGCGTTGACCGGACCCGATACGCAGGTCATCGACTTGAACGGGCGAACGGCGATCCCCGGGTTCATCGAGGCTCACGCGCACTTCACCGGGATCGGGCGCTCGCTGATGAACATCGACCTACGCGCGGCGCGCTCGTGGGACGAGATCGTCGAAACGATCGGCGCGGCGGCCGCCGATCGCGAACCTGGCGAGTGGATCCTCGGCTGGGGCTGGCACCAGGAGAAGTGGGATGCGCCGCCGTCTCCGGCGGTGGAGGGCTACCCGGTGCACGACGCGCTGAGCGCGGCGACTCCGGACAACCCGGTGCTGCTGAAACACGCGGCCGGTAGCCATGCGGGCATCGTCAACGCCCGGGTGCTGGAGATCGCCGGCATCGACGACGCGACGCCCAATCCCAACGGGGGCACGATCCTGCGCGATGGCGACGGGCGCGCGACGGGCGTGCTGCGCGAAAGTGCGTACGAGATCGTCCTGGCTGCACATGCCGACGCAATGGCGCAGCTCGACGCAGCGGAGTTGGAACTGCTTGCGCGTCGAGAGATCGAACTGGCCAATGCGGAGTGCCTGAAAAACGGTGTGACGTCATTCCACGACGCGGGCTCCTCGTTCGCCGACGTGGATCGTTTCCGCGCGATGTACGACGAAGGGAACATCGACGTTCGTCTGTGGGTGATGCTCAACGAGTCCAACGAAGCGCTGGCCGACAAGATGGACGGCTATCGGACGATCGGCGCGGCCGGCGGGCGGCTGACCGTGCGCGCGATCAAGCGCTCCGCCGACGGCGCCCTTGGCACTCACGGCGCCTGGCTGCTGGAACCCTACGAAGACCACGACTCGGTCGGACTCGGGACCGTCGAATCGCTCAGCGAGACGGCACGACTAGCCCGGGAGCACGGCTACCAGTTGTGCGTCCACGCGATCGGCGATCGCGCCAATCGCGAGGTCCTGGACGTTTTCGAAACCGCTTACGAGGGTGGCGAGGACCTGCGCTGGCGCATCGAGCATGCCCAGCACCTCGACCCCGAGGACATCCCGCGCTTCGGCGCACTTGGAGTGATCGCCTCGATGCAGGGCGTGCATTGCACGTCCGACGCCTCGTTCGTGCCGACCCGTCTCGGCGACCGCCGCGCCGAGGAAGGCGCCTACGTCTGGCGCAAGTTGATCGACAGCGGCGCCCGGATCGTCAACGGCACCGACGCCCCGGTCGAGGACATCGACCCGCTGGCCAATTTCTATTCGAGCGTCACGCGGCGGACGCGTAGCGGCGAGGTGTTCTACGGCGACCAGGCGATGACGCGGATGGAGGCGCTCGCCTCCGCGACAACTCACGCCGCGTATGCCGCGTTCGAGGAAGGTATCAAGGGCAAGTTGATCCCCGGGATGTTGGCGGACATCGTCGTGCTCTCGCAGGACATCCTGACCGTGAGCGAGGATGAACTCCCCGCGACACGCGTTGACCATACGATCGTGGGCAACAGGGTGCTGTACTCCGCGAACTGACGAGACACCCAAGAATGGGCAAACCGGCGCCCGTTTACCGTCTTTTTACCTAGCCCGCTGCAAAAAAACCGCACTCAGGTAGGGTGGGGGCCAAGCGTTTCCCTGACTTGGTCCGTACTACAGGTGAACGGAGTAGGAACCATGACGACCCTCGAAACAGTGCTGATCGGAGCCGCGTTCGTGCTGGTCGCGGTGCTGTGGGTGGTGCTGTACCCGCGGCCGCGGTTGCAGTTGAGCGAGCGTGGTTTCCTCGACCGCGACCTCCGGCTGGGTTGGATCGGATGGGACGAGATCGAGGGCGCCTATCCCCCCAGCGTTCAGGACGCCGAGGGATTGAGGCTGCGTGTTCGGCCCGGCGCCAGGTTGCTGCGTAGGTTGCGCCGCCGCAACCACTCCGCCGCCCGAAACGGGGCCTACGAACTTCGCCTCGACCTCTCCGATACCGACATCAGCCCCGTCGAACTGTTGCAGGAGGTGCTTTCGCGGACCGGCTCCCATGGGCTCCATGGAAACAACAGGCCGGTACGGGAGGCCACCGCCGGTAACCTTTGAAGCCCCCCTGGAGTGCCGGGAGCCACCCCCCTGATCGTCCCTTCGGCTCCCGGCACCCTATTTCCCTTTAACATGAGCCCGTCGCCGCTCGGCCGGGTCCGGGGTTCCGTTGACGAGTTTCTCATACGAACGTATGATTTAAACGAACGTTTGAAATAGGGAAAAGTTCGTGGGAACTCGCCCGGATACCAAGGAGCGGATCCTCGACGCCGCCGAGTTGCTGTTCGCGGAGCAGGGATTCGCGGGAACCTCCCTGCGCGCGATCACGACCGCGGCCGGCGCCAACCTCGCGGCGGTCAACTACCACTTCGGATCGAAGGAGTCGCTGATCGACGCCGTGTTCTCGCGCCGCCTCGAACCGATCAATCGCGAACGGCTCGAATGGTTGGACCGGCTGGAAGCCGCCAGGGAGACGTCGCTCGAGGAGCTCCTCGAAGCGTTCATCGCCCCCCCGCTACGTGTCAGCCAGGATCCGGTCGAGGGCAAATCGCTGCTCCACGTCGCACAGATGATCGGTCACGCAACCAGCCGCCCGGATTCCAGGATCAAGGAACTGTTGATGCACCAGTTCGAAACGATCTTCGAACGGTTCACCGCCGCGCTGGCCGAGCAACTTCCCGAGTTGGACCGCGCTGAACTCCTTTGGCGTTTCCTTTTCATGCTCGGTTCAATGGCGCACACGATGGCGATCTCGCAGGACATCAAACGCTTCACGCGGGGCCTGTGCGAACCCCGCGATGTAGAAGGCTTGATCCGGTCGATGGTGCCCTTCGCCGCTGCGGGTTTTCGCGCGCCGGTGCCGGCGACCGGAGGAGACGTGAAGTGAAGTTCGGGACTCTTTCCGCCATGGCACTGCTCGCGGCTGGCTGCGTGCAATCTCCCGCCGTGCAGCAACGTTCGCTCGATGTCGAACCTCCGCAGCGGTGGAGTATCACCTCCGACGCTGAGGGGGAACCGCTCGCCGCCTGGTGGGAACCCTTCGGCGACGCGCAACTCGGCGAGTTGATCGAAATCGCTCTGGCGCAAAACAACGACCTGCGGGCGGCGGCCCACCGCGTCGATCGCGCCGCCGCGGCGGGGCGGATTGCGGCGGCTGATCTGAAGCCGACGGTCGGAGCCGCGTTCGCCAGCCAACGCCAGAAGCAGGTGTTCGTCGGTTTACCGATTCCCGGCGCACCCGACGTGCTGAGTTCGACCTCGACCCAGTTCGCTTTGAGCTTTGAAACCTCGTGGGAAACGGATCTGTGGGGCCGGTTGCGCGCAGGGGCGCGTGCGGCCCTGGCGCAATCCCAGGCGGCGGAAGCTGATCTGCGCGGCGCGCGGTTGTCACTGAGCGGGCAGACCGTGAAGTTGTGGTTCGCCGTCGCCGAGGCGCAACAGCAACTCGATCTAGCCCGCGAGAGCGTCGCAACATTCACGACCAGCGCCGAATTGGTGCGCTCGCGCTACGAAAGTGGTGTGCGTCCGTCGATCGATCTGCGACTGGCGCTCTCCAACCAGTTCAACGCGGAAGCCCTCGTGGCGGCGGCCGAGAACCGTCTCGACGCAACCTTGCGCCGGCTGGAAACATTGCTCGGTCGCTACCCTTCCGGCGAGTTACTGGATCGGTTCTCCGTCGATCCTCTCCCGAACCTCCCCGCGCCGGTGCCGGTCGGGCTGCCCTCCGAACTCGTTTCGCGGCGACCCGACCTTGTCGCCGCGGAGCGGCGCCTCACGGCCGCTGACCAGCATTTGCTCGTGGCCAAACGGTCGCGCTACCCGCGCTTCGCCTTGACCGCTCGCGGCGGATCAGTCAGCGATCAACTCGGTGATCTGGTCGACGGCGACTTCAGCGTCTGGGCCCTGATCGGGAACCTCACCGCGCCGTTGTTCCAGGCCGGACGGTTGAAGGCCGGAGTCGACCAGGCGGAGGCGGCCGGTCACGAGGCGCTCGCGCTCTACGCCGGACAGGTATTACGCGCTTACGCCGAGGTCGAGACGGCTCTTGCCGCCGAACAAGGGTTGCGCACGCGCGGGACCAAACTTCGCGAAACCGCCGAGCAACTGGAAGGCGCGCGCAGCCTCGCCGAGACGCGTTAC
>Ga0209988_10000354_pt1 | contig 28247 bp, 23 predicted proteins | sample N075metaG_FD_183115 | JGI IMG/M metagenome (GOLD analysis project Ga0209988, IMG submission 183115) | Deep subsurface microbial communities from Kermadec Trench to uncover new lineages of life (NeLLi) - N075 metaG (SPAdes) (version 2) | ecosystem: Environmental > Aquatic > Marine > Ocean trench... | reverse complement strand
GCCGGGGTGGCGGAGGCGGCACAACGATCCAGCAGAAAGCGCTGGAGCCCAGCGGGGAAGAATCCCCCCAGCGAGTCGTCCTCGAGCGAGAGGATCTCCTCGTAGCTCCCCGGGTCTCCCTGACGCCCGCAGCGGCCGAAGAGTTGCCGGTCGATGCGCCGCGCCTCGCTGCGCTGGGTGGCAATCACGTGGAGGCCCCCACTCTCGACCACACCCGGGCCCAGCCGGATGTCCGTTCCCCGGCCCGCCATGTTCGTCGCCACCGTGACGCGTCCGCGCCGGCCGGCCGCCGCCACGATCGCAGCCTCCTGGTCGTCCTGGCGAGCGTTGAGCACGCGGTGCGGCAGACCCCGCTCGGTCAGCAAGGCCCCGAGGTGCTCGGAGGCGGCCACCGAACAGGTGCCGACCAGCACCGGCCGGCCGATCCGCTGGAGCTCGCCTACCCGCTCGACCACCGCGTCCCACTTGGCGTCGGAGCTGGCGAAGAGCCGCGTTCCAAGCGAGCGCCGGCGTAACGGCAGCCGGGTGGGAATGCTGATGGGGTTGAGGCGGTAGACCGACCAGAGTTCGCTTGCAACCTCGCGGGCGGTTCCCGTCATGCCGGACAACCGGAGGTAGCGGCGAAAGAACTGCTGGTAGCTGATGCGCGCCAGCGTCTCGCGCTCCGGCGACAGCTCGCAACCCTCCTTGATTTCGATCATCTGGTGGAGGCCTCGCTCCCAGGAACGGTCCGGCGCCGCTCGGCCGGTTGGCTGATCGATGATCTCCACCTTCCCAGCTCGAACCAGGTAGTGGCGGTCCCGCAGGAACAGGTGCAGTGCCCGAAGCGCCTTCTCGACCCATTCCTCGCGTCGCTTGGGTCCGCTCCAGAGACCCTCGAGGGGCGCCGCGAGCTGCTCCAGACGCTGCCGGCCCCGCTGCGTGAACTCGAGCGTCTGCTTTCGCGCTTGGAGACAGAAGTCTGAGCCCTCGTCGAGAGCGCTCGCGAGAGCCATCGCCTGCCGGTAGGTCGCGCCCCCGTCGCTGGGTCCTGCGGGACCGGACAGGATCAGCGGCGTCCGGGCCTCGTCGATCAGCACGCTGTCCGCTTCGTCGACGACCGCGAAGCAGAGCCCGCGCAGCAGTAGCTGCTGCTGCGGCGCCGGGTCGCCTTGCAGGCGGGCGATGTGTCCTGCCAGCCGAGTCTTCTGATGGCGGCGTTGCAGGCCATCCTTCAGATAGTCGAAGGCAACCTGCTTTCCCGTCACATAGGTGACATCACAGGCGTAGGCGGCCCGCCGCTCCGCCGGATTCCTCATCCTCTCCGTCACCGTTCCGACCGAGAGCCCAAGCGCTTGGTAGATGGGTCGCATCGCGTCCGCGTCGCGCTGGACCAGATAATCGTTGACGGAGATCACGTGGACGGGAATGCCCGCCAGCGCAGCCGTGGCCGCGGGCAGGGTCGCCGAGAGGGTCTTGCCCTCGCCCGTCTCCATCTCCGCAAGCCTGCCGTTGAGCATCGCCCAGCCGGCCTGGAGCTGGACGTCATAGTGGGCAACGCCGACGGTTCGCCGCGAGACCTCGCGGATCGCCGCGAACATCGGGGCGACGACCTCGTCCGAGAGACCCTCGCAGGCCAACGCCTGGCGCAGCTGCTGGATTCGTTGGCTGAGCTCCGCCTCCGACAGGCCCTCGAGCCTGGCGCCGTGCTCGTGCACGGCGTTCACGAAGCGGCGTCGGCGACTTGGAAAGAGCAGCCAAAAGCGAGTGAGCGCGCCCAGCAGGCGATCCACACAGCGATCCAACCACCCCTCGGACGTCTCGGTCCGTTGCGGATAGAGGCCCCGAGCGATGCCCGGGCGTAGCGGAGCGCTAGACACCGAGTTCCCTCAGGAAGAGACGCCGCAGGCCCCGGTAGGCCTGAGCAGCCAACGGCTCCGCGCCGTGGTCGAACAGCACGTAAGCGCGGCCTCCAATCTCTCGAATCGACCTGCTCTCGACGAGCGTCAGGTCGAGCTGGAACACCGGCTCCAGGGTCTGAAGGCCTTCGGGGTCGGCGGGATCGACGGCGAAGCGGCCCCCGCCCACGCTTCCGAGAGCGCGACTCGGGAGACGGTTCGTCGCCCCCGGAAGCTCCCGGCGGATCCGCGCCGGCAGGACCTCGCCAACGCGGCTCTGGAGACGCACCTCGACGCGCACGATGCGGTCTCGAACCAGGGCCGCATCCGCCTGCGGCAGCACGACGCGCACCGTGTCGATCGTGTCCCCCAGCACGTATCCGATCAGCTCTCCCTGGCGGACGAAGCGACCCGGTAGATCGTTGGGCTGCGAGATTACGAAGACACCCGCCGCCGGACTCCTCACCACCAGCTCGCCGACCCGTTCCCTGGCGTACCCGAGCGCCTTGACGGTCGTCTCGATCTCCTCGGCCGTGATCCGGGCCCTGACACGTTCGCGACCGCGCTCCGCGTGATGGCGGGCCCGAAGCTCCCGCAGCTGCGCCTCGAGCACGGCGACCTGCGCCCCGAGCAAGGGATCGCGCGTGAGGATCAACGGTTGACCGCGCTCCAGCAGCGAGTCGGGCCGAGCCAGAACCTGGAGCACGAACCCGTCCGCCTGGGCGCGAACCTCGGCTGCTTCGGGTGGCCAGACGACGCCTTCGGCTCGCGTTCGGGAGGGAAGCGGCACCAGCAGAACCAGACCCGCCAGAGCCAGTGCGATGGCCCCGGTGATTGCCAGCGCCTGGGGACGCTTCCCGCCCAGACGCGGATTCGTCAGCAAGAAGGCGATCTGGCGCAGCAACGGCACCACCAGCTGCATCGTGACCGCGAACAGCGCCAGCACGACGCCCACGATGAAGAAACGGCTCGCCACGAAAATGGCGATCCCGAACAGGATCACGATCCGGTAGCAGAAGGAAGCCACTCCATAGCCGAGAAACCATCCGGCCTCCCCGCGCGCCGTCACCGGGCTTCGGACACCATCCAACCGGCACACGTGGCGGAGCGCCAGGCCCGCCAGATACTGCCGAGAGCGGGCGGCCAGATTGGGGATCTCGATCAGGTCCGAGAGGACGTAGTAGCCGTCGAAGCGCAGCAGCGGATTTCCGTTGAAGAGGATCGCGGAAACGCCTGCGATCCAGATCAGGTGCCAGGCGATCGACCGGACCAGGCCCGGCTCGACGTTCGCCCAGACCAGCAGCGCCAGCGCCGCCACGAAGAGCTCGACCAGGATCCCCGCCGCGCCCACAACCGCACGGCGCCATTTGCTGACAAAGACGGACGCGGCAGACGCATCGACGTAGGGGATGGGCATCAGCACCAGCAACATGATTCCGGTCTCGTGGACCTCGCCGCCCCACAGCTTGGTGGCGTACGCATGGCCGAGCTCGTGCACGACCTTCACGATCGGATAGAGGATCCCGAAGAGCAGCACACTGCGCGGATCCAGCAGCTCGGTGCTGGCGCCCTGGGTCAGCTCGGTCCAGCGGGAGGCGGCGATCAGGACCGCCCAGCCCACCAGCAAAAGCCAGGCGACCGCGGCCGGCCGGCTGAACAGGGGCCTCACCAGGTGAAGCGTGCGAGTCAGGAAGGCGTCGGGATCGAAGAGCGGAATCCTCAGGTAGAGGGGGTTCGTCAGCCGGCGCCACCACTCGCCCTCGGAACGGCGCTGCTGGCGGCGAAACAGCTCGACCGTGTCCGGCGGCAGGTCGCAGCGAAGCACGTCGGCGAAGTGCAGCAGACCGAGCAGACGGATGGCCTCGTCCTGCGTGGCACCGTCTTCCCCGAGACGCTCGTTGCTGAGCTGCCAGATCTCCTGAGTCGTCCGCTCCCCGTTCATGAGGCCGACGAGCTGGTAGGCGGAAGGCGTCAGCCGTTGACAGCGTCCGGTGGATCGATCCTGGAGCACGTACCAGAGATCGCCCCGATAGCGGTGCCGGTGGAAGCGGGCGTGGTCTCGAATCCGCGGCTTGAGGCCGGCGACGCGGTACCACGAAACGCTGAAGAGGCTCTCGCTCATCGCAGGCGTCTCACGGCAGCCAGGTCCAGATCCACAGGCGAAGCCAATCGACCAGGCGATGGGTCCAGATCCAGATCAGCCGCCGTTCTCCGACCTCGATCTTGGCCACGCCCTCCATGCCGGGACGCAGGGCGGGAGTCAGTTGCTCGAGTCGGGCGTCGACCCGGAAGAAGTTGCGGCCGTCTTCAGCCGTCGCCACCGGCGTGACGCGCTCGACGACCAGCGCCAACGGCTTCCCGGGCAGCGCGGACAGCGTGAGATGGCCGCGCTGGCCCACCGCCGCGTCGGAGATGTCGCGCTCGTCGACTTCGAGAATGATGCGGAAGCCGTCGAGCGGCGCGACCTCGAAGAGCACGTCCCCCCGCTCGACGGGGGACCCCATCGACTGGCTGAGGTCTCCGCGGACCACGATGCCGTCGAAGGGAGCGACGAGACGGGTGCGAAGCAGGTTCTCCTCCAGCAGCTCGAGCTGGGCGCTGGCCTGGGCGATCCTGGCGCTGATGATGTTCACCTGCGCCCGGTCACGCAGCGCCAGCGCCTCGCGATACTCCTTCCGAAGCTGCTCCCTCCTGCCCGCCCACTTCCTGCGTTCCAGCAGCAGGTCGCGGTCTTCGAGCCTTGCCAGCACCTGCCCCTGGCTCACGATGTCGCCTGCACGGGCGTTGGCCTCCGCGATGTACCCGTCCAGCCCTGCCACGATGACGCGCTGCACCCGGCCCTCCAGCGTCGCCTGGGCAGTCAAGCGGTAGTCTCCGTGCGCGAAGACGAAGACGGCAAGCACCAGCAGCAGCGTTGCGGCGACGAGCTTCGGCAGCATGCGGCCGGGCTCCGAAAGCTCGGCGCAGCGCGCAGCAACGAACATCCGGCAGCGCTCGAGCGCACTCGCGCCCGCGTCCCGCTGGAGCACCAGTGCCGGCCCCAGCAGCGCGGCCACGTCCTCGCAGAGCTGGAACGTGGCGGCATCGAACGGGCGTCCGCCGAACCTCCGCTCGAAAGTGATCGCCCCCACGATCTTCCCGTCGCTGGCCATCGGCACCGTGAGCGCCGCGCCGGTGCCGTGCTGTTGCACGAGTGCTTCGTGCTCGCGCGTGATGCGCGTTGGCGCTTTCGAGAATGGCGGGTAGACGACGGCCGCGTCCTGGTCGGCGGCTTCGTCCATGGCGGCGGCCAGACTCCGGATCAGCTGCAGGCGTGCATCGAAGTCCGCACTGTGGGACAGCGCCTCCACGCGGATTCCGGCCTTGCGCGTCATGCCGATGCTCACGCGTTCGCAGCCGAGTCGCGTTGCGAGCTCGGTCGCGACGGCGGTGGCCCCGGCCTGGAAACGCCCGTGCTCGAGGGCGATCTCGACCAGCTCGAGCGCCGTCACCAGCTGCGTCGTCGCGGCCTCGCGCTCCAACAGCGCCTCGAGCCAGCACACCCCCAGCCGGAGCAGGTCGACGACCGGCCCGAGTTCCGACCCCTTCGCGTCTTCGACCTCGAGCGCCACGGCGCAGGCCCGGGAATGGACCGAGATCGGAACCGCGACCTGGCAGCGCCCCGTCGGAGACCCCGCGCTGGGGGGCCGGACCTCGCTGACGACCTCTCGTCCAGTCAGGGCGGCGTTGGCCGTCGCATCGAGAGCCGCCGAGTCGACTGCGCCAACGGGCCAGCGCGCCACCGCGACGGTCCCCTGCGGCTCCGCGAGCACCAGCACACCCTGGGTCACGCCCCGGATCCGTTCGCACTGCCGCGTCAGCCAGGTCTGGGCCGCCGATTCCATTACCACCGGATTCTTGAAAGTCGAACGGAAGGGTCAGCGGGCGCACTGCCGCGCTCCCGAGGGGGAATTTGGCGAACCTCGCCAGCCCGTCTTCGGCCTATCGGCGACGTCCCATGAGCGCCCGTCCAGCCCGGGTTTCGCGAAGGTCGAGCACACGGACCTCCCGAAAAAGGGGACGAGCAAGTTTCCGCGGCTGCGGGGAGACCGGTGCGGCCCGAGGGCTCCGGCCCATCGATGGTCAATGCAACTCAGCCCAGCCGCGACGCCGGCGAACCCGTCTCGGCACCACACGCACTGGGGTCGCGCGAGCAAGACTGGCACCCGATTCGAAGCACCGGGTTTGGCGGCAAGACCCTTCCTGCAGGCTCGATCGCTCTCAGCAGGCTTCTCTTGGCGTCGCCCTCGGGAAGTCTCTCGTCATTGCGCTGAAGCTTCGATACCCGAAGTATGGCGATCCGTCCGTCGACCACCGCACCGAGTCGAGCCGTTCGAGGCCGAAGTCCGTCGATCGGAGCAGCCAGGTCGGCACGACCGCAGGCGACAGGGTTGCAGTCATTGGGTTGCACTAGCGTAGGGTTGTCGCCTCAAACTCCCCGCTGAAAAGGACACGTCGCATCGGATCAGAGCTGAAACCCCAGTTGTTGCTCCAATGCACCCGTTACACTGCTTGGCCCAGCCGATATGCCGCGACGCACGCCCCCGAGGAGAAACACGATGGCTGATCCCCGAGATGAGTCCCAAATCGGCGACCTTGCCGAGATTGACCTGACCGAAGCCGAACTCTATCGAAACGGCTTCCCCCACGAGATCTTTACGAAGCTGCGCCGAGAAGCACCCGTCTATTGGCAAGCGATTCCCGACCACTTCGAACAGACCCAGGACAAAGGCTTCTGGGTGCTTTCGAAATACGAGGACATCCAGACCGCCAATCGCGACACCGAGCTCTTCTGCGCCATCGACGGGCCGTCGCTCAGCCACAGCCCCGAGATGCAAGGCGCAATGCTCGTCAGCATGGACGGCCAGGATCACGATCGTCAGCGCAGATTGATCAGCGCAGGATTTACACCGCGCATGGTGGGGCGGCTCGAAGAGCAGGCTCGGCATTGGGCGATATCCATCGTCGAGGATGCCCTCGAACGCAAGACATGCGACTTCGTGCAGGACGTCGCCTACCAGCTCCCGATGCATATGATCGCCGATATCGTCGGAATCCCGGTCGAGGATCGCCAGTGGCTGTTTCAGCTGACCAAGGATTTCCTGCAGGCCAGTGATTCCGAGTACCCGATCACCAGAGAAGAGCATATGGCGGTTCAGGTCCAGATGTTCCAATACGCCCAGAAGCTCGGTCAGCAAAAGAAAGAGAACCCCCAGGACGACATCTGGACCATCATCTCGACCGCAGAACTCGAATCCGATGATGGCGGGCGAACCGGGCTGAGCCAGATCGAACTCGACTTCTTCTTCTTGTTGCTGACGTTGGCGGGGAGTGAGACGACGCGCAACGCGATCTCTGGGGGCCTGCTGGTGCTCCTCGAACACCCCGATCAACTGGAGGTGCTTCGAAGCGATCCCGGCGCGATGCGTCCCGCCGTGGAGGAGATCCTCCGGTGGACGTCACCCGTCTCGTACTTCGCTCGGCGGGCCACGCGTGACACGGAGATTCGCGGCGTGCCCATCCGGAAGGGCGATCGCATCACACTCTGGTATCCGTCGGCCAATCGGGATGAAGACGTCTTCGACGATCCCTTTTGCTTCGACATCCGCCGCGAGCCAAATCACCACCTGGCCTTCGGAGGTGGAGGGCCGCACTTCTGCCTCGGGGCAAACCTTGCGCGGCGGGAGATCGCGATCCTCTTCGAGGAACTGCTCGCACGCGTCGAGGAGGTCGAGGTCCTGAAACCGCCCACGTACAGCGCATTGGGCATCTTCAACCCGATCCTGCTCGCCCTCAAGGAAATCCAGGTTCGGATGTCATAGCCCCTGCAACCTCCGGACGAGCCAATCGATCTGCCCCCCTGAGATCGATCCGGCAGGTAGCTTCGGATCTCGTTTCGGATCGAGTTGAGCCTGACCCTTTGGTGGGTTCAGTCTGCTGCTCTTGTTCTCATCCCGATGAACACAGCTTCGTGCCAACGCCCTGGCTTATTCGCCCTTCGCCGCCCCCAGAAACGCCGGTTTTTCCCCACCCCCGTGCATCAGGAGCGACGCCCCCGTCATGTAGGCCGCCAGCGGGCTTGCCAGGAAGAGGCAGAGGTGGCCAACGTCTTCGGGAAGGCCCATGCGGCCGAGGGGGACGGTGGCGGCGACGCGGGCGAGGCCGGCTTCGTCGCCGTAGTGGAGGTGGGAGAGCTCGGTCTGGATCATGCCGGCGGTGATGGCGTTGATGCGGACCTTGGGCGCCCACTCCACCGCAAGCGTTTGGGTGAGGGAGAGCAGGCCGGCTTTGGCAGCGCCGTAGGCGGCTGTTCCCGGACTCGGACGCAGGGCGCTGACGCTGGCGATGTTGATGATGTTGCCGCCTGCTTGCTGGTCTTGCATCACCGCGTTGGCCTGCTGGGCAAAATGAAGTGGCGCGATCATGTTGAGCTTGATGATCGATTCGTGGAATCTCGGGCTGGCGCTGGCGGCATCGGCCTCCGGGGAGCCGCCGGCGTTGTTGATCAGGATGTCGAGCTTGCCGTAGCTGTCGGTGGCGACCTCGATGACGGCTTCGATCTGATCGACTTCGCGGACGTCGGCCCTGGCGAAGCTGGCGCTCTTGCCGCCGGACTCGGGGAGCTTCTCGGGGTCTTTGCGGCCGCAGATGACGACGTCGGCGCCGCGGGACAGGAAGACTTCGCTGATGCCGCGGCCAACGCCCCGGCTGCCTCCGGTGACGATCACCACCTTGCCGGTCATGTCGAGCGGGTCGGACATTCGCTCCCTTGTTTTTTGAACCTCCCTCAGGGAGGGCTTACAGAATGTGCTTGGCGATTCGCTCGCGATGGTAGGACGGGTCGCCCAGGAAGGCTTCGGTCGACTTGGCGCGCTTGAAATAAAGATGGGGGTCGTACTCCCAGGTAAAGCCGACGCCGCCGTGGATCTGGATGTTGTCGGCCGCGCAACGGAAGAAGGCTTCGCTGGCGGTGGCCTTGGCGAGCGACGCCGCGATCGGAATTTCGTCGGAGTCTTCGGCGGCGACACAACCGGCGTAGTAGGCGGCGCTTCTCGCGCACTCGACAGCCACCATCATGTCGGCGCACTTGTGCTTGATGGCCTGGAAGCCGGCGATCGGCCTGCCGAACTGTTCGCGGCCCTTTGCGTACTCGACGGCCAGGTCGAGGCTCCGCTGGGCGCCGCCGACCTGCTCGGCGGCAAGCGCGATGCTGGCCAGATCGAGGGTCTTGTGGAGAGCGTCGATCCCCTCCCCTTCTTTGCCCATCAAGCTGCTTGCCGGGACGCGGACCTCTTGTAGCTCGATCTGGGCGAGGCGACGGGTCTGGTCCATCGTCGGCAGCGGCTGGACGTCGAGGCCTTCGCTGCCGGGCTCGACCAGGAAGAGGCTGACGCCTTCGTGACCCTTGGTGCCTTCGGCTCTTGCAGCAACCACGAGGAGATCCGCGCAGTGGCCGTCGAGCACGTAGCGCTTGCTGCCGGAGAGGACGAACTCGTCGCCGGCGCGCGTCGCGGTGGTTTCGATGCCCTGGCTGTTCCAGAGGCCGTTGGCCTCGGTGATGGCGAGCGCTACCCGAAGCTGGCCTTGCGCGAGCTGGGGGAGGTATTGCTGCTTCTGTGCAACGGTACCGCCGTGGAGCAGGGCGTTGCCACCGAGGCAAACGCTGCTGAAGAATGGGGAGCAGAGCAGGGCTTCGCCCATGCACTCGAGCAGCCCGACGAGTTCGACGTAGCTCAGGCCCAGGCCGCCGTACTCTTCGGGGACGATGATGGCGGGCCAGCCGAGTTCGGCGCCGATGCGCTGCCAGACCTTGTCGTCGTAGCCGAGGTCTGTGGTCATGACCTGACGGATGTGCTCGCCGGTCGAGTGCTCGGCGAGGAAGCTGCGCGCCATGGCGCGCAGCTCTTGCTGTTCTTCGGTAAAGGCGAATCTCAACTCGGGACTCCGGTGAAGAAGCGAGAAGCGGAAGCGGGGACGTTCTTGAATATTCAAGCCCGGCCGGTCTGCGATGGTTCTCCTGGGTCGGGGGCTTGAATGTTCAAGAACGTCCCCGCTCGGGCTCCTACTCTAGGTTCCGTAGACCTTCTGAGGGGGTTCGATCTTGCCTAGAAGATCGCTCACTGCGGCGCCGACTTCATCGGGCGACCAGCGGGCGCCCTTATCGACCTTGGGACCGAAGCGCCAGCCGTCGGCGATGCTGATTTCGCCGCCGGAAAGCTCGAAAATGCGACCGGTGACGCCCTTGCTCTGCGGGCTGCCGAGCCAGACGACGAGCGGGCTGATGTTGGCGGGGTCCATGACGTCGAAGCCCTGATCGGGCTTCGCCATCATGTCGGCCATGACCGCCTCGGTCATGCGCGTGCGCGCCGAGGGGGCGATGGCGTTGGACGTGACGCCGTAGCGGCCCAGCTCGGCGGCCTGGATCAGCGTGAGTGTCGCGATGCCGGCCTTGGCGGCGCTGTAGCTCGACTGGCCGATACTGCCCTGAAGGCCAGCTCCCGAGCTGGTGTTGATGATGCGGGCGTCGACGGCAACGCCCTGCTTGCTCTGGTTGCGCCAGTGCTCGGCGGCGTGGCGGGAGAGGCAGAAGTGGCCCTTCAGGTGGACGTTGATGATGGCGTCCCACTCGTCTTCGCTGCAGGACACGAACATGCGGTCGCGCACGAAGCCGGCGTTGTTCACGACGACATCCAGGCGGCCGAAGCGGTCGAGGGTCTGCTCGACGAGCTCGCCCGTCTGCTCCCAGCTCGAGACGTCGGCGCCGTTGGCGAGAGCCTCGCCGCCCAGGTCCTTGATTTCCTGAAGCACGGCTTCCGCGGGGCCACGGCCTCCGCCTTCGCCGCCGCGCGAGACACCGAGATCGTTGACTACGACCTTGGCGCCCTCGCGCGCGAAGGCCAGGGCGTGCTCTTTACCGATACCGTTGGCAGCACCCGTTACGATAACGACGCGCCCGTCACAGATTCCCATTTCGTTTTCCTTCGCTCGCCGCCGGCTCGCTGCGCGCGGCGGTTCGTTGCTCCGTTCGCCTTCGGCTCACTCCGACCGCTTGCGGGGCCGGAGACCAGTTGTTTCTTCTAGCCCAGCCGTTCGAGGATGGTGACGTTCGCCTGACCGCCGCCTTCGCACATGGTCTGAAGGCCCCAGCGGCCGCCGCTGCGCTCGAGCTCGTTGAGCAGCGTGGTCATGAGACGCGTGCCGGTGGCTCCGATCGGGTGGCCGAGGGCGATGGCACCGCCGTTGACGTTGACCTTGTCGAGGTCCCAGCCGGTCTCCTTCTGCCAGGCCAAGACGACCGAGGCGAAGGCCTCGTTGATCTCGACGAGATCGAAGTCTTCCTTCTTCATGCCGGTCTTCTCGAGGGCGTGCCGGGTTGCCGGAATCGGCGCGGTCAGCATCCAGATGGGATCTGCGGCGCGCACGCTGATGTGGTGCACGCGGGCGCGGGGCTTGAGTCCGTGGTCCTTCACGGCCTGCTCGCTGGCGATCAGCATGGCCGACGCACCGTCACAAATCTGACTGGCCAGTGCCGCGGTGAGGCGGCCACCTTCCTGGAGCGGTTCGAGGCCCGCCATCTTCTCGATCGACGTCTGGCGCGGGCACTCGTCCACGGCAACGTCGCCGTAGGGCAGGATCTCGTTGTCGAAGCGGCCCTCGGCGATGGCCGTCAACGCGCGGGTGTGGCTGGTGAGCGCAAACTCTTCCATGTCGCGCCGCGAGATGTTCCACTTCTCGGCGATCATCTCGGCGCCCCGGAACTGGGACACCTCCTGGTCGCCGTAACGCGCGAGCCAACCCTTGCTCGTGTTGAACGGGTTGGTGATGCCCAGGGACTCGGCGCAGGTCATGGCATAAGCGATGGGAATCATCGACATGTTCTGTACGCCGCCGGCGACGATCAGGTCGCTGGTGCCGCTGAGAACGGCCTGCGCCGCGAAGTGGACGCTCTGCTGGGAGCTGCCGCACTGGCGGTCGATGGTCACGCCGGGCACGTGCTCGGCCAGGCCCGCGGCGAGCCAGCAGGTGCGCGCGATGTCGCCGGCCTGGGTTCCGACCGTGTCGCAGCAACCGAAGATCACGTCTTCGACGGCGCCATCGTCGACGCCGGTGCGGTCGATCAGGCCCTTGATGACGTGGGCGCCGAGGTCGGCCGAGTGCACGGCGGCGAGTCCACCGTTGCGCTTGCCCACAGGAGTTCTGACGGCGTCGATGATGTAGGCCTCTGCCATTTCGGGTCTCCTCAGAAAGTGGTGCCGGGGCCGAGCAGGGCCTCGTCGGAGAGAATTACGGCGTCGATGCGCGCGCGGTGCCAGGCGTTGCGGCCCCAGGCCTGCTCGAGGCTCCAGGCGCGCCGCATCCAGATATGGAGGTCCTGCTCCCAGGTGTAACCGAGGGCGCCGTGCACCTGGAGACCGGTCCGGGCCGCGAGAGCCGCGGCTTCGGACGCGACGATCTTGGCCATGGAAACGTGCAGTCCGCGGGCGGGCACGCCGTGAGCCACGCTGTGCGCAGCGCGCAACACGACCGGGCGCGCATACTCGAGCTTCACCTTGCAGTTGGCCAGCATGTGCTTCACGGCCTGGAACGTGCCGATCGGCTTGCCGAACTGCTTTCGCTGCTCGGCGTACGCTGCGCTCATGCTGATCAGCCGGTCGCAAACGCCAAGCTGCTGCGCCGCGGCGGCCAGCACACCGCGATCGACGGCGGCCCCCCACAAATCGATGGCGGTCTGGCCCGAGGCGATCTGGGTCGCGTCGGAGCCGGCCCAGTCGATCGAGTAGAGTCGGCGCGACGGGTCGTTCGCGTCCTCGTGGATCAGGTTCACCGTCTTGGGGTCGACAGCGTGGATCTCGTCGCCGTCGCCATCCTGAAGCAGGAGCAGATCGGCCACGTTGGCGTCGGCCACGAACGGTGAAGGCTCGCAGCCCACTCCGATGATGGCTTCGCCCACCGCAACCTTCTTGAGCCACTGGTCGGAGAGCTCGGGGATGCCGAGCTCATGGAGCAGCGGCGCGGCCACGGCGGCGGTCGAGATCACCGGCTCGCCGCAGCCCGCGCGGCCCAGCTCCTCGTGGAGCAAGACCGCGTCAATCTCGTTCATGCCCATGCCTTCCTGCTCTTCGGGAATCAGCAGGCCCGTGATCCCCATTTCGGCGAGCTTCGCCCAGAGCTCAGACGAGCGGCCGGTTTCGGACTCCCAGATCTCGCGGATCTTCTCGGGCGTGCACTCTTTCGCCAAGAAGGCCCGCAGCGTCGTCTGGAACAGCAGCTGGTCTTCGTTGAAGGTGAAGTCCACGGCTACTTCCTCGGCAGGCCGAGGATCCGCTCGGCGATGACGTTGCGCTGGATTTCGTTGGTGCCGGCGTAGATCGGACCGGCCAGGGCGAAGATATAGCCGTCGAGCCATTCGCCGACACCCTCGGCGGCGGGCGCGCCGGGCAGGAGCTCGGCGCGATGGCCCAGGATCTCGAGCGCGACTTCGTGCATGCGCACGTCGAGCTCGCTCCAGAAGATCTTGTTGAGGCTGGCCTCTGCACCGATCTTGCCGCCGGACAAGAGGCGCGACACGGTGCGGTAGGTGTCGAGCGTGTACGCCTCGGCCGCCAGCCAGCATTCGACCACATCCTGGCGCAGCTTCGGCTCGCAGTGGTCGGCGTTCTCCTTGTAGAGCGCAACCAGCTTTGCGGCCGTGTCCTGGAAGCGCGCCGGGCTGCGCAGCATCAGTCCGCGCTCGAAGCCCGCCGTCGCCATGGCGACGCTCCAGCCCTGCCCTTCTTCGCCCAGCAGGTTCTCGACCGGCACGCGCGCGTCGTCGAAGAAGATTTCGGCAAAGGCGGCCTTGTGGTTCAGCTTCTCGATCGGGCGCACGGTGATGCCGGGCGTATCGAGTCGGACCAGCACAAAAGAGAGGCCCTTGTGGCGCTCGCTGTCCGGGTCGGTGCGAAAGAGTCCGAAGAGCCAGTGGGCGTAGGCGCCGCGGCTGACCCAGGTCTTCTGGCCGTTGATCACGAACTCGTCGCCATCGCGAATCGCCGTCGTCGCGATCGCGGCCATGTCGCTGCCGGCGTTGGGCTCGCTCCAACCCTGGGCCCAGACCTCCTCGCTGGCCGCCATCTTGGGCAGGAAGCGCGCCTTTTGTTCGGACGTGCCGTACTCCATGATGGTCGGACCCAGCAGGAAGATGCCGTTCTGGTTGACGCGCCCGGGCGCGCCGGCGCGGTAGTACTCCTCTTCGAAGATCAACCATTCGAGGAGATCCGAGCCGCGGCCGCCGTACTCGACGGGCCAGGGCACCATGGCGAAGCCGCCGGCGTTGAGCTCGTGCTCCCAGGCGCAGTGCTGCTCGAAGCCTTGCTGGGTGTCGAAAGACTTGAGGGGGGCCCTCGGCACATGGGCCGAGAGCCAATCGCGCGCCTCCGTACGGAAGGCCTGCTGCTCTGCTGTGTACGCGAGATTCATTTTCGTCTTCCTTCGCTCGCCAGCGCTCGCTGCGCGCTTCGCTCGCGCTCTCCCCTTACTTTCCCTTCTTCTTGTAGTTCGCGTCGCGCTTTTCGGTGAAGGCGTCGCGCGCCTCCTGCGAGTCCGGCGACATATAGAGCTCGAGCGTGAAGCCCTGCTCGTAGCGGTAGCTCTCCTTGGGGTCGAGCAGCTCGATGCCGTTGAGGCTCCACTTGGCGAGTCGCAGCGCCTTGGGACTCTTGCTGGCAATTCTGCTCGCCAGGGCAAGCGCTTCGTCGCGAAGCTGGTCCTTCGGCACGACTTTCTCGACGCCGCCCACGCGGTAGGCCTCGGCCGCATCGATCGGCTCCGCCGTGTAGAGCATGCGCCGAGTCTTTTGAACGCCGAACATGCGCATCAAATGAGTGGCCGCGCCCAGCGCGCCGCGGTCGATCTCGGTCAGTGCGAAGGTCGCGTCGTCCGAGCAGATTACGAAATCCGAGCTGCCCGCGATGCCGATGCCGCCGCCGATGCAGTAGCCGTGGACGGCGCTGATCACGGGAATCGGGCAGTCGTAGATGGCGGCGAAGGTGTCGTAACAGCCACGGTTTACATCCGTAATCTTGGTGCTGTCGGCTTGGAGCTCCTTGATGTCGACACCGGCTTGAAAGCCGCGGCCTTCGGCACGGATGACGACGCAGTGGATGTCATCGCGCCCGCCGACGGCTTTGACCTTGGCGGCGAACTCGTGCCAACCGGCGGAATCCAGTGCGTTGACGGGCGGGTTGTTGATCACCAGCTCGGCGACCCCGTCCTTGGTGTGAACGTCGATGGCCATGCTTTTCTCCTCAGGCGCCGAGCGACTTCAGGGTGCGCTCGGCCTCTTCCATGATGCGCTCTATCAGCTCGGCGCAGGTGGGGCGATCGGTGATGACGCCGGCGACGCTGCCGCCGGGGAGATAGCCGTGGATCGGGTCGCCGTCGGTCATGGCCTTCTTGGCCAGCATCGGCGCGTTGGCCGCCATCAGCACCTGGCTGCGGGTCAGGCGCTCGTTCTTCTGGAGCCGGAAGGCCGACTGGATCAGCTCGGCAATCGAGGCACCGCTCGACTTGCGGAACGCCAGCGCGCTGCCCAGTGAGCGGAAGAGCAGCGTGATCGGATTCGCGCCCTCGAGCCAATCGACCAGCTCGTTGCGCACGACGCGCTGGGGAAGACCGTCGATCCGGGTCGTCACGATCACGTCGGGCACATCGGCCGCCAGGAAGCGGTCTGTCGTCGGGGTCGGAACGGGACTCTCGCGAGTCAGCACGAAGCGCGTCCCCATGGCGATGCCCTTGGCGCCCCACGCCAGCGCGGCCACCAGCCCGCGCCCATCCTTGAAGCCACCGGCGGCCACGATGGGCACGTCGACCCCCTCGGCGCAGGCCGGAACCAACAAGGAAGTAGGAATGGGCCCGGTGTGCCCGCCACCCTCGCCGCCCTGCACGACGATGATGTCGGCGCCGAGTTTCTCGGCCTTGGCCGCGTGCTTCGGCGCTCCGCAGGTCGGCACGCAGACGACGCCCGCTTCCTTGAGCAGGTTGATCAGTTCGGCCGAAGGAGCGCGGTTGTAGCCGGCGGCCTTCACGCCCTTCTCGATGATGGTGTGCGTAATGACGTCGGCGCCCGGCGCGTCCATCAGGAAGTTCACGCCGAAGGGCTTGTCGGTCAGGGCCTTGACCTTGTCGATCTCGTCGCCGACTGCGTCGGGCTTGAGCGTCGCCGCCGCCAGAAAGCCGAAGGCGCCCGCCTCGCACACACCGGCCACGAGCGGAGGCGTCGCCACCCAGCCCATCCCCGTCTGGATGATGGGATAGCGGCAGCCGAGGAGATCACAGATTTCGGTGTGGAGGACAGAAGACAAGGGGGGTTCCTCGCTTCGGGGTTAGGCGCGGATCTCTTTTTCGCGAATTCCGTTCGGGTCGATGACGTCGCGAATGAGGTGCAGCTCCTCGTCTGTCGGCGAGCGCGATTCGGGAACGTCGGTGTCGATCACGAGTTCGAAGCTCGAGTTCTCGATGACGTCGTCGACCGTGACTCCCGGATGGACCGACAGCAGGCGCATGGTGTTGTCGGGCGTATCAAAATCGAAGACTCCCAAATTCGACACGACGCGCTTGATGCAGTGAAAGCGCGACGACTCCTTGCCCAGCGCGCGCACGCGGTCGTAGCCCAGACCCGAGCAGACGTCGACCTTCTCGACGAAGGTCTTGGTGCTGTGGTTGGGCACCCAGTAGCTGGTCGGATGGTTGATGGTGTTTCCGGGCGCGCCGCGCATTCCGAGCAGCTGGGCCTTGGGCGCCGCGAACTCGCCGATGCACGCGATGTTCTGGTTGCCATACTTGTCGATCTGGCTGGCCCCCATCATGACGTGGCGGCGGCCGTTCCAGAGCATGTTGAAGATCTCGCGGTAGGGCATATACGCCTCGACGATCTTCTCGGGACCTGCGGCGCCGCCGACGGGAGTGACATTCGCCTGGAGGAAGGCAACGCCGTCGGTCATCAAGAGATCCGGCTCGAAGGTCGAGATTGCCAGCTTGCAGCCGATCTGGGGCAGATTGCCGATCGGGCTGATCAGGATCTCGCCGTCGCCCCGAAAGGCCTCTGCAATCGCGACGATGCAGATTTCAGCGCGGTCGACGTCGCTCATCGCGCGATCCTGTGCTGCCGCTGGCGTTGTTGGCGGGGACGTTCTTGAATATTCAAGCCCCCGAAAACGGTCAACGATCGCGGACCGGTCGGGCTTGAATATTCAAGAACGTCCCCGCTCTCGCTCTGGTTGGGACCGCTCATCGCGCGATCCTCTGCTGGTACTCGTCCTCGGAGACGTCGAGGTAGTCGGCCTTGAACTTCTGCCAGGCGTCGGGGTCCTTGGCCGTCTTGGCATACTTGGACTGGAAGGCTTCATCGCGGCCGTAGTCCGACGGACACTCGGTGAAGTGCGCGCCGTTCGGAGTTTCGATGACGCCGTCGGTCATGGTGCGGTTGATTCGCTGGGTGTGGAAACTGCCTTCCTTGGCGAAGTCCTCGGTGCGGATGATCTTCTCGCACGACATGAAGCGCCGCTTGGCCGCCATGCAGAAGAGGTCGTCAAAAAAGAAATCCGGCCCCAGGAACTGGCCGTTGCCGCGCTCGTCCGCGCGGTTCATGTGGATCAGCGCCGCGTCGAGTTCGAGCGCCGGCATGGCCACCAGCTCCTCCCCATCTTCATAGGGGCTCTTCACCGTCTTGAGATGGGGCTGATACTTCATGACATCTGAGCCGAGACCGGCTCGGGTCGGCAGGAACGGCAGCCGCAGTGCCGCCGCGTACAGCCCCCACTGAAGCATGCCCTCGTCGAGCTCGACCGCTTCGATGCTGCCGCTCTGGCGCGCCTGCCGAAAATTCGGCTCGAGCGGGATCGAGTCCAACGACACGAAGCCGTAGATGACCTTCTTGACCTTCCCATACCTGCAGAGGAGCCCGATCTCGGGTCCGCCATAGGCGACGATCGTCAGGTCCTTCAGGTCCGAGCGCAGCATCTCGCGCACCAGGGCCATGGGCTTTCGCCGCGAGCCCCAACCGCCGATGCCCAGCGTCATCCCGCTGCTGAGCTCGGCGACGACCTCGGCCGCCGTCATCCGCTTGTCCATCGGGCCTCCGGGGGTGAGCGGAAAATAATAACGATACGTTCCGTATCTGTAAAGCAAGCCAGGCTGCTTCCCCGCCGCTCAATATCCCCGTAAACCACTGAAATTGCAAGCAGAATTGACCTCCCCCAGGACGGCCTCCGTCGTGTAGGCTCGGGGCGTGCACACACTCCCCGAGCTCTTCGACGTCCTCTGGCAGGCCTACGTCGAGCTCTGCCCGGATGCGGCGCCGATCCACGCGCTGCTCGCGGCGCGCGGCGAGACCGTGGTCAACGACCACATCGCGCTGCGGACCTTCGACGACCCCCGCATCGGGCTCGACGTCCTCGCCGCCGCGTTTACGGCGCAGGGGTACGAGCCCAAACAGGAATATCGCTTCGAAGACAAGCACTTGTTCGCGCGGCATTTCGAACACGGGGACGCGGGCCAACCCAAGATCTTCATCAGCGAGCTCTGCACCAGTGCCTTCTCGGACGCGTTCCAGGCTCGGGTTCGCGGCCTCGTCGACCAGCTGCCCGCGAACATCCCCGGCCGCTGGGACCTGCCTGCGCTCGGGCGCCCCTGGGACCTCTCCTACGACGAGCACGAAGCCCTCCGCGCCGAGAGCGAATACGCCGCCTGGCTCGCCGCTGTCGGCTTCCGGCCCAACCACTTTACCATCTCGGTCAATGCGCTCACCTCGTTCGCATCGCTGTCCGAGCTGAACGAATTCCTCGAAGCGAACGGCTTTGCGCTCAACGCGAGCGGTGGCAAGATCAAGGGCACGCCCGAAGACCGGCTCGAGCAGTCGTCGACCCTGGCCGGCGAGATCGTCGTCTCGTTCTCTGACGGGCCGCACACGATTCCGGGCTGCTACTACGAGTTCGCGCGCCGCTATCCCGACGCCAGCGGCCGCCTCTTCAGCGGCTTCGTGCCGGGCAGCGCCAACAAGATCTTCGAGAGCACGGACCGTTGCTAGCCCCCAAAACGGCCGCAAACCACTGGAATCGCTCGAAATGCCGAGCGCGGGTAACCACCCGCTCCGCTCGATCGTTGAACTGGGGTATGACCCTGACTCGAACCCCTTAGAAGGAGAGACCTGAATGACGGATCGCAACAAGCTCGTGACTGCCGCCTTCGGCACCCTGGTGGGGCTGATGATGACGGCGGGCGTCGCCAGCGCCGACCATCACGAGAAGAACGAGCAAGTGAAGTGCTACGGCATCGCCAAGGCCGGCCAGAACGACTGCGGCTCGGCGAAGCACGACTGTGGCGGCAAGGCCAAGACCGACGGCGATGCCGCAGATTGGATCTACCTGCCCGCGGGCACCTGCGAGAAGATCGTCGGCGGCGTGACCAAGTAGCCGACGCGAGACTCGCGGTATGTCGCCCCTCACGACTTCGCTCCCGGCTGGCGTTGGCCTCGGGCTGCGTTCCCAGCACTTCGAGCAAGTCGTCGAGGGGCGACCCGCCCTGCCCTTCTTCGAAGCACTGACCGACAACTACCTGGCCGATGGCGGTCCGGCGCTGGCCTGGCTCGAGCGGGTGCGCGCGCTGTATCCGCTGTCGTTCCACGGCGTCGGGCTCTCGTTGGGCTCGAGCGATCCGCTGGATGAGGCCTACCTCGACCGCGTCGCGAGCGCCGTCGATCGCTTCGAGCCCAGTTGGGTCTCCGACCATCTCTGCTGGACCTCGGTCGACGGCCGCCACCTACACGAGCTGCTGCCCCTGCCCTATACGGACGAAGTCGCGACCTTTGTCGCCGAACGCATCCTGCGGGTGCAGGACCGTTTGAAGCGCCGTATCGGCATCGAGAACGTGTCGGCCTATCTCGAGATGCAACCCTCCGAGATGCCCGAGTGGGAATTCCTGGCGCTCGTCGCCGAGCGCGCCGACTGCGAGATCCTCTTCGACGTGAACAACATCTACGTCTCGGGAACCAACCTGGGCTTCGATCCCCAGAAGTACATCTCCGAGGTGCCGGCCGAGCGCGTCGTCCAGCTCCATCTGGCGGGCTACTCGGTTGAAGAGGACCTGCTGCTCGACAGCCACGGAAGCCCCGTGCAGGACCCCGTCTGGAAGCTCTACCGCAACACCCTGGAAAAACTTGGCCCGAAGCCCACGATCATCGAGTGGGACAAGGACGTGCCGGATTTCGACACGCTCCTGAACGAAGCACGGCTGGCCCAGACGGTGTTCGACGAGGCACTGCGTGCTGGCTGAGCTACAACGGCAGTTCGCCGACGAGATTCTGCGCGGGGGCGTGAAGGCCGGCATCTATTCCAAGACCGTGCTCGGGGCCCTGATCGGGGCGCTCGAGGACAGCTTCGAAGCCTGCCGCGCCACCGTCGGGGCAGAGTTCTTCGGCGCCATGGCGGGTCGTTATGTGCGCAGCACGCCGTCGCGCTCGCCCAGCCTCGACGACTACGGCGACACCTTCGCAGACTTCATCGCCGACTTCGAGCCGGCTCAACAGCTGCCGTACCTGGCAGACCTTGCGCGCCTCGAGTGGGCACGCCACCGCTGCAGCACCGCCGCGGACAGCCAGCCCATGGATCCTGCACGCCTGGCAGAAGTGCCCGAAGCCCTGCGAGACAGCCTGAGCTTCAAGCTCGCGCCCGGCCTCGCGCTGGTCGCGTCCGATTACCCGATCGATGGCATCTGGGAGCTGGCCCGGAACCCGTCGCTCCCCAACGTCGATCTCGACGACGGGGGCGTGAGCCTGCTGGTCCATCGCAACGGCGCAGCCACGCTCCACATTCGTTTGCAGCCGGCAGAGCACGAGCTCATCGAGCTGCTGCTCGAGGACGTTCCGTTCGGCGGACTCTGCGAACGCCTGGACGAGCCGTCACCGGCGCCGGCCCTGATTGCCCGAGCGATCCGCCTCGGCTGGATCACGGGCCTGGCCTAGCAGCGACCGCGGCTTCAGTCTGACACGGGGACTTCAGGGGGCGGCGGGCTCCAGGCAGGATTGAGCTTGCGGCCGCAGCGACCGTTGCGATTCCTCTTTTCGCAGTCGCGAACGTACTTGCGCGGGGGCGGCGCCTTCACGACGGGCTTCTTCTCGTCGTCGTAGCTGCGCTGGGATCGCTTCAAGGCGTTGGCCTTGGCCTCACGGCGCAGCCGAATCCGTCGGTGCAGCTCGGACTCTCCTCCCAGCCCGACGCCCGAGCTCTCGGTACGCGTCACGGTCGTCTGGCTCGACGTCGACTTCGCGTTGTCCTGATTCCGAAACTGGCGCGGGATCTTGCTCTTGTCGCTCGTGAAGTGGAGCTGCCCCTTGTCATCCGTCCAGCGATACAGCTCGGTCGCGGCCGGCTCGGCGGCGACGAGCAGGCCCGCGCAGATCGCCACGGCGAGCAGCTGATTCAGCCCCATGCTGAGCGTTATCGACCTCTTTCGGAGAAGCATTGAGGCAGCCACCCAGGCAGCGCCGATAAGTCCTAAACCATTGAAATATCACTGGAAAGAATGATAGAACAGACCGTTCCAATTATGATACGATCCGTACCGTAAATATTCATTCAGTGAGACTGTAGCTTCAAGCAGAGACCGGACCGCAGAAACGACACGCCCCTCACGACCCCGAGCAAGCGAGTCCCTCCATGCCGAAGATGTCCTATGGCCGGGCCATGACCTGGCTGGCCGAACAGGAACCCGACCGGGTCGCCGTCGTCTACGAAGGCGAACAGCGCACACGCGCCGCCCTCGAACGACGCGCCAATCGGCTCGCCCGTGCCTATCAGCACCTCGGGGTCGTCGAGGGGGCGTTGGTGACCGTCGCGCTTCCGAACGGGATTGAATTCCTGGAAGCGTGTCTCGCGATCTGGAAGCTCGGTGCAACGCCGCAGCCCGTCTCCGCGCGTCTTCCTGAGATCGAGCGCAACGCCATCATCGAGCTGGCGGACCCCGCTCTTGTGGTGGGTGTCGACCGTGGCAGCTATGGCCTCCGCCACACCGTGCCCGTCGGCCATGTACCCGACTCCCAGATCTCGGACGCGCCGTTGCCCGACGTCGTGCCCCGCCACGCGCGGGCCATGACGTCGGGCGGCAGCACCGGACGGCCGAAGCTGATCATCGACCTCTCACCGGGCGAAGTCGATCCGACCAAGCCCGAGAATGGCATGCAGCTCGGCGGCACGACCCTGGTGCCCGGTCCGCTGTACCACGCCGGCCCCTTCATCACCGCCTACCAGTGTCTCTTGTCGGGTGGAACCGTCGTCGTGATGCCACGCTTCGACGCCCAGCAGGCCCTGGGTCTGATCGAGCAGCACCGGGTCGACTGGGTCCTGTTCGTGCCGACCATGATGCAACGCATCTGGCGGCTGCCCGAGGACGAACGCAGCGAGTACGACCTCTCGTCGATCCGCCGCGTGATGTGCACGGGCGCACCGAGCCCCGCGTGGCTGAAGCGCGCATGGATTGGCTGGCTCGGCCCCGAAAAGATCTGGGAGGCCTACGGCGGCAGCGAACGCATTGCGGGCACCGTGATCTCGGGAACCGAGTGGCTCGAGCATCCGGGCTCCGTCGGCAAGCCCACGGCCGACCGTCGACTCCGCGTGCTCGACGCCGACGGCAACGAGTGCCCGCCCGGCCAAGTCGGCGAGATCTTCATGCTGCCCGCCAAGGGCCCCGGCACCACCTACCGATATCTTGGCGCAGAGACCCAAGCAACAGACGACGGCTGGGAGAGCCTGGGCGACCTGGGTTGGCTCGACGAGGACGGCTATCTCTTCATGGCCGACCGCAAGACCGACATGATCGTGAGCGGCGGTGTGAACGTCTATCCCGCCGAGGTCGAAGCAGCCCTCGACGCCCACCCGGACGTACGCAGCAGCGCCGTGATCGGTCTGCCCGACGACGACCTGGGCCAGCGCATTCACGCGATCGTCGACTCACCCGCGGGCATCCTCGAAGAAGAGCTGTACTTCCACCTGGCCAAGCACCTGGCCCGCTACAAGATCCCGCGCAGCTACGAGATCGTGAAGGAGCCCCTGCGCGACGACGCCGGCAAGCTGCGGCGTTCGGCGCTGCGCGAGGCCCGGATCGAGGCGATGGCGCAGAAATCCGGTTCGTGATCTTCCAGCGCGCCGAGGTTCAGCCCGACGAGCTGGCACTCGATGACTTTACGCGCCAGCGAACCTGGCGGGAGCTCGAAGACAGGGTCCATCGTCTGGCGCACCTGATACGCGACGAACTGGGTCTCGGCCCCGACGACCACGCGGCCGTATTGATGGGCAATCGCATCGAAGTTCCCGAGCTGATCGTGGCCGCGATCCTGTCGGGCATCTGGCTCACGCCGATCAACCGTCACCTGGCGAGCGAAGAGATCGCCTACGTGGTCGAAGACTCGGGTGCCAAGGTCGTTTTCAGCGACGACGCGTTTGCCGAGGTCGCACGCAATGCCGGGGCTCCGCGCGTGATCGTCGCGGGCGCCGAGCTCGACGCCTTGATCTCCCGGGCAGCATCGAAGCCCATCGGCCTCACCGGCCCCGGCGGTGGCAACATGATCTACACGGGCGGGACCACCGGGCGACCCAAGGGTGTGAAGCGTCGCCGCGCGCCGAGCGTGGCCGTCGCCCTGGAAGGCGCACGCGCCTACGGCAACTCCGTCGGCCTCGACGGATCGGGCCCCCACCTCGTAACGGGCCCGGTCTATCACGCAGCACCCCTCATGTTCGCCGTCTACGACCTGCTGAACGGCGCGCCCATGCTCATCATGCCGCGCTGGGACGAAAAGCAGGCCCTCGACCTGATCGTCTCGCGCAAGGTGCGGCATACCCATCTCGTGCCGACGCTCTTCGTGCGCCTGCTGCGGCTGACCGATGCAGAGCGTGCGCGCTTCGATGCGCCAGAGCTCGATCTCGTGCTCCACGGCGCGGCCCCCGTCTCACGCGTCGTGAAGAAGCGCATGATCGAGTGGTGGGGCCCCATCCTGGTCGAGTACTGGGGTGGCACCGAGGGCGGCGTCACGACCCTGGTCAACTCCGTCGACTGGCTCGAGCACCCCGGCACGGTGGGTCGCGCGCTGCCGAGCTTCGAAGTCTTTGCGGTGGGCGACGACGGCGAGCCACTCCCGAGCGGCGAAGAAGGCCTCCTCTACAGCCGCCACAGGTCCGTCGAGAACTTCTTCGAGTATCACAACGCAGCCGAAATGACAGCGTCGGCCTTCCTGGATTCCCATTCTTTTACGTTGGGCGACGTGGGCCACGTCGACGAGGACGGCTTCGTGTATCTCGCCGACCGCAAGAGCAATCTGATCATCTCGGGCGGCGTAAACGTCTATCCCGTAGAGGTGGAACAGGCGCTCGAGGAGCATCCGGCCGTGGCCGACGTGGCGGTCTTCGGCATCCCGGACGAGGAGTGGGGCGAGCAGGTGAAGGCCGCCGTCGAGCTGCGCCCGGGCCACCAGGCCTCGCCCGAGCTCGAGAAGGACATCCTGGCCTTCGGGCGCCAACAGCTGGCCGGCTACAAGCTGCCCCGCTCGATCGACTTCGAAGCGAAGCTGCCTCGCCTCCCGACGGGAAAGCTCCTCACGCGACAGCTCCGCGACCCGTATTGGAAAGGCGCCGGAAGACGGATCTAGGACGCGTAAGACGGGGACGTTCTTGAATATTCAAGTCCGTCCTGTTTGTATTGAATCTCCTGGGTCGGGGACTTGAATATTCAAGAACGTCCCCGCGCTCCCGGCGCTGCGCTGTGCTAGAAAAGAGGACCCAAACGCTCGGAAGGACTCACGAAATGAGCAAGGCGAAGAGGCCGGCCATCGAGGGCTGGTTCCGCATCGAAGGCGAGCCCGCGCTGCTGGGAACCCGGTGCAAGAGCTGCAAGACGCTCTTCTTCCCGCGCGAGGAAACCTACTGCCGCAACCCGCAGTGCCAGAGCACCGAGTTCGACGAGGTGCCGCTCTCGACCCGTGGCAAGCTCTGGAGCTTCACGAACAACTGCTACAAGCCGCCGGCACCCTACATGTCGGCCGATCCATTCGAGCCCTACGCCATCGCCGCGGTCGAACTCGAAAAGGAGAAGCTGGTGGTGCTCGGCCAGGTGGTGCCCGGCGTCGGCTGCGAAGAGCTGAAGTCGGGCATGGAGATGGAGCTCGTTCTCGAGACACTCTTCGAGGACGACGACAACGAATATCTCGTCTGGAAGTGGAAGCCGGCCGCCGCGGCCTAGGCACCTCGAGACGAAACGGAGAGATACGATCGTGTCAAAGGACGTGGCGATTCTCGGAGCCGGCATGCACCCCTGGGGCAAGTGGGGTCGTAACTTCGTCGAGTACGGCGTGAAGGCCGCGAACGATGCACTGAAGGACGCCGGCATCGAGTGGAAGGACGTGCAGCTCGTCGTCGGGGGCGACACGATCCGCAACGGCTATCCGGGCTATGTCTCCGGCGCGACCTTCGCCCAGGCGCTGGGCTGGAACGGCGCCCAGGTGACGAGCACCTACGGTGCCTGTGCGACCGGCAGCCAAGCGATCAACACGGCACGCGCACACATCCTAGCGGGTTTCTGCGACGTCGCTCTCGTGGTCGGCGCCGACACCACGCCCAAGGGCTTCCTCGCGCCGACCGGCGGCGATCGCTTCGACGACCCCGACTGGCTGCGCTTCCGTCTGCTGGGCGCGACCAACCCGGTGTACTTCGGCCTCTACGCACGTCGACGCATGGAACTCTACGGCGCCACCGAACTCGACTTCGCCAAGGTGAAGGTCAAGAACAGCCGCCACGGCTACCAGAACCCGAACGCGCGCTACAAGAAGACGTTCACCATCGAGGACGTCTTCGAGTCGCCGATGGTGAGCGACCCGCTGCGTCTGCTCCAGATCTGCGCCACCAGCGACGGTGGCGCCGCCCTGATTCTCACGAGCATGGCGTATGCGCGCAAGCGGGCGACGAACCCGGTGAGGGTGGCGGGCGTGTCGACAGTGACGCCCGTGTATCCGCAGTCGGTGATCGAAATGCCCGAGTTCGGGACGGACTCGGCCGCCGCGGTGGGCCTGCCGGACACGTTCTTCAAGGACTCGATCACCCGCCGCGCCTACGAAGAGGCCGGCATCGGGCCGGAGGACCTGAACCTCGCCGAGGTCTACGATCTCTCGTCGGCGCTCGAACTCGACTGGTACGAGCACATCGGCCTCTGCAATCCGGGCGAGGCCGAGCGTCTGTTGAACGATGGCGATACGACGATCGGGGGCCGCATTCCGGTGAACCCGAGCGGCGGACTCGGCTGCTTCGGCGAAGCCGTGCCGGCCCAGGCCATCGCCCAGGTCTGCGAGCTGACGTGGCAGCTGCGCGGCGAAGCCACGGGTCGCCAGGTAGAGGGCGCCAAGGTCGGCGTCAGCGCCAACCAGGGACTCTTCGGCCACGGCTCGTCAGTCGTCTGCAAGCGCTAAGACAACCGGAGCGGGAGCGGGGACGTTCTTGAATATTCAAGTCCCCGACCCACGAGATTCAACGCAAGCAGGACGGACTTGAATATTCAAGAACGTCCCCGAAAGCCGCAACCAATGGAAGGACACCCCCCATGCCGCTCTCGACCCAGGAGATCTCGGACCGCTTCGAGATCCAGGACCTGCTGATCCGATACACCCGCGCCATCGACACGCGCGACTACGCGCTGCTCGACACCTGCTTCCTGCCCGACGCCTACGTCGACTACGTGAGCAGCGGTGGCATCAAAGGCAAGTATCCCGAGGTGCGCGCCTGGCTCGAGAAGGCGCTGGCGCCCTTCGCAAGCATGATGCACATGATCGCCCCGCCGACTCTCGAGCTCGATGGGGACAAGGCCAACAGCCGCACCTATGTCATCAACCCCATGGGCTTCGCGAATCCGGACGGCAGCCTCCACGTCTTCACCGTCTGCGCCCACTATGTCGACAAGCTGGTGCGTACTGACGACGGCTGGAGGATCGCGGAGCGCATCGAGGAGACCGTGCTGATGGACGGCACGCTGCCGGAGGCGCTCCAGATTCCGCAGTAGGCGGCACCGGCCCGGCAAGTGGCCGGCGGAAGTGCCGTAAATGGGCCGGTTTCGGTCGGCATCCGGGATCGGGCCGATTGCTCCACGAATCCACGGTCGCCTATCCTTTGAACGTGCGCCGTTTTCCTGGCACCTTGGCACTCGCGCTGCTGCTGCTCTCAACCCCGGCTCTCGGCCAGGGACTGCCCGAGGACGTGACGCCGCGCGGGCGCGCGCTCGGCTTCGTCTCGGAGCCGTCGACGGGTCTTCCGCGCGACCTGGCGCTCGAACACTTTCGCACGCGCGGCCGGGCCGCCGGAATGACGGCGGCCGACCTCGAAGCACGTCACGGTCGCGGCCGACGGTCGGATGATCGGCTCGCACGAGCACTTCGCCCGCAACCTTGCGGCACGCATCAACGCGACCGAGCCGCTGATCTCGGCAGCCGGAGCCGTCGGGTTCGCGGCCCGGGCACTCGACCTCACGGTGAGCGAGCCGCTGCTCGAGCTCGAGCCCCCGAGCGGTCTCCAGCGATCGACGCTCCTCAGCGGCGGTGGCGTGTCGATGGACGCCATCCCGGCGAAGCTCGTGTACGTGCGAACCGACGGCGCGGTTCGGCTGGCCTGGGACCTGGTATTGCGTCTCTACGACAACGTCCACTGGTGGAACCTCCAGATCGATGCGCTGAGCGGCGAGATCCTCGATCGCAGCAACTGGATCGACTCCGACAGCTACACGGTCTTCCCGCTCAACCTCGAGAGCCCGGACGAAGGCCCGCACACGCAGGTAGACGACCCGGCCAGCTCGGCGTCGCCGTTCGGCTGGCACGACACCGACGGCACGGCGGGCGCGGAGTTCACCGACACACGCGGCAACAACGTCTTCGCCCAGGACGACACGGACGCGAACAACTCCGGTGGGATACGTCCGAGCGGTGGCGCCGGCCTGGATTTCAACGACACGCTCGATCTAGGCCAGCCCCCGTCGACCCAGCTCTTGCCCGCGATCACCAATCTCTTCTACTGGAACAACATCCTGCACGACGTCTTCTACGAATACGGCTTCGACGAGGCCAGTGGAAACTTCCAGGAGAACAACTACGGCAACGGAGGCTTGGGCAGCGACGCGGTCAACGCCGATGCCCAGGACGGCTCGGGCCTCAACAACGCCAACTTCGGCACGCCGCCGGACGGCTCGAACCCGCGCATGCAGATGTTCCTGTTCCAGTATCCGGGCCTCAGCATCAGCTCGCCGTCGAGTCTCGCGGGCTCGATCGAGGGCGGC
>Ga0209988_10000353_pt1 | contig 28279 bp, 24 predicted proteins | sample N075metaG_FD_183115 | JGI IMG/M metagenome (GOLD analysis project Ga0209988, IMG submission 183115) | Deep subsurface microbial communities from Kermadec Trench to uncover new lineages of life (NeLLi) - N075 metaG (SPAdes) (version 2) | ecosystem: Environmental > Aquatic > Marine > Ocean trench... | reverse complement strand
AAGTTTTTGATATTTAAATAAAAATGGACGTTTTCGCCAGGTGCGGGTCAGGTTATCCGAGGCTCAATGCCGACAGAATTGGTCGTCCGTTGTCACAATGTGACAAAAAATGTCAGTCTGTCATGAAAATTCGACGGTGTTTATGGCGAATTCGCCCTTTGTTACAGTTACTCACTCAATGCCAAGCTTTTTTATTCGATATCTTAGTTGTCGAAAAGTGAGGCCAAGCAATTTGGCAGCCGCAGTCTTGTTGTATCGCGTTGTTTCCAGCGCACTGACAATTGCCTCGCGTTCCACATCCTCAATCTGGCCGCCCAGATTGGCGTTCGAGCGGGCGGCTCCCGACCCTGAGCCCGCTTCAGATTGCAGGTAAAGATCGCGGGAATGAATGGCTCCGGAGGGACACAGCGTCACTGCCCGTTCAAGCATGTTTTCCAGTTCCCTGACGTTGCCGGGAAATTGGTAATTGAGCAGGGTAGTCCTGGCCTCTCCGGTCAGGTTTTGCAACGAATTTCCCATCTTTTCCAGGATACTTCGTGCCAGAATCAGGACATCGTCGCCGCGGTCGCGTAATGATGGAACATTTAGTTCGATGACGTTTATGCGGTAATAAAGGTCCTCGCGAAATTCCCCCCGCCTGACTTGCTCAGACAGATTCTGGTGCGTTGCGGACAATATTCTGACATTAACCGTTTCCTCGCGCTCGGCACCGACAGGCCGCACCGTTTGCTCCTGGATGACACGCAGCAATTTCACCTGCATGGACAACGGCAGATCCGCGATTTCATCGAGAAACAGAGTCCCTCCGGATGCGCTTTGCACCAGGCCGGCTTTGTCATTAATGGCGCCCGTAAAAGAACCCTTGCGGTGACCGAAGAATTCGCTTTCCATCAGTTCCGCTGGAATTGCGCCGCAGTTGACGGGCACAAACGGGCCATCTTTCCGCGGGCCGCTGCTGTGCACCAAACGCGCGACCAATTCCTTGCCTGTCCCCGATTCGCCCGAAATATGGACCGGCGCCTGGCTGCGGGCGACCTTGTCTATCAGGTCGCGCAGTTCCTGCATCGGTTTTGAGTCTCCCAGCAGCCCGGAATCTTCATTTGCCGGCCTCTCGCGCAATTTTAGAGCGCTCTCGATGACATTGCGCAGATTCTGCAAATCAAGAGGTTTGGATATAAAATCGAAAGCGCCCAACTTGAGCGCCTGCACCGCTGTCTCGATGTTGCCGTGCGCAGTTATGACCGCCACTGGTACGCCTGGTGCGTTTTCCTGAATCCAGCTCACGAGTTCGAGGCCGTCACCATCGGGCAGCCGCATGTCGGTCAGGCACAGGTCGAAGCGCTTTTCCGTCAGTTGTTTCCTGGCAGTCTTCAGGTCGCCACCTACGGCAGTGTCCACATTCATGCGCCCGAGGGTGAGCGTCAGTAGCTCACAAATATCGGGTTCGTCATCGATGACCAATGCGAGTGGGTTGCTCATTCGTCTTTCACCGCTTCCCATCTACTTGGGTCCGAAAAAATTATTCTGAAGATACTGCCACCCCCATCCCGGGCCTGATAAACGATAGTCGCTCGATTCAATTCGCACAACTCGCGCGATATATACAGCCCCAATCCGGTGCCGCCACTCTTGTCCGTGTAAAACGGCTCGAATATCTTATCCACAGTTTGCGGGTTTACGCCGTGACCCTGGTCAAGAACTTCCAAATAGGGCCGACCGTTTTGCTGCGTCCGGCCGGCCTTCAGTTCCACCAGTATGCCACCGGTCTCGGACGCGTATTTAACGGCGTTATCGCACAAATTCCAGAGAATCTGCCGCAGATGGCTGGGATCCATTCTCACGGCCATGCCTGCGAGCGCTTCGGTCACTGACAGCTGTCCCTCTTGTAGTTCCAGCGTGCGCGTGAATTCAGCTGCAAATTCCTTCAGCCACGGCTCGAGTTGCAGCTCTTCGGGCCGACTGGATTCGCGTCGCGATAATTGCAGTACGTTGTCAATAATATGACTGACCCGATCGGCGTGCGTACGAATGATGTCAGTCAGGCGCAGATCATCCGCGGTCATCGCTGCCGACTCGGCCAATAGTTGCCCTGCATGACTCATCGCGCCGACCGGGTTTCGAATCTCGTGCGCAATACTGGCGCTAAGCCGCCCCAGGGATGCGAGCTTGGATTGCTGTACACGAGCGTTCATCAGACTGGTATCTTCGAGGAAGATCAATACAGGCCCTGCGCGCTCATTGCTCTTGCCGAGTGGAGCGAGGTGGGCCGTAACTCGTGAACCCTCGTCTGAGGCGCTCATTGTGAGGTCGTTATGCGATGTAAGGTTGGGATCCCGTCGCCATTCCTGCAGGTAAGCGGCGAAATCCGGTGCAAATTGTTCGATGCCTGTGCCGTGACTGGCTGCCGGTGCGCCCAGCAATTTGGCTGCTGACGCGTTGATCAGGCGAATCGCGTTTTTGGCATCGACGACGACGATGCTTTCTCGAAGGTGCTGGACAATATATTCATTGAGCTCCGACAAGTTTGCCAGATCGACGCCACGCTGTCTGGCCAGGGCTTCACTTTCCTGGATGCGCCGCGCGAGCGGTTTGGCCGTAAAAGCGATGGCAAAAATGATCGCCCCAAGGATTCCCGCAGCGGAGTATCCGCTTCTGTCGCTGATACCACCGAGTTGTGAAAATAATTGTTCGCCAAGCATCACCAGCGCTGCAACCGCGGCCAGGAATGCGGGAAATTGGAATGAGAGAACCAGGCTGCTGGCGCCGACGAATACGATAAGCAACCCGCCGAGGCCACTGCTGATGCCGCCGCTGGCATGCATCAGGACTGCGATTGCCGCGATATCCACGATCACCTGCGTCATGATTTGAGGTTCCGCCCGGACCCAGCGGCGTTGTATGGCCAGGCCGAATATCACTGCGAGAATAAGGTAACCGCCCGCTGTGACTGCAAAGACCTCCGGATACCTGTCGCCGAAGAAACGCGGGTTGTCGCTCGCGAAAAACAGCCCGAGAAGAATAATCGCGATGACCAGCCGAAAAACATTGAGTGTGCCTAAAATTCGCCAGGTCAGGTCGGGCTCTTCAGTGCGCCATACGGCAGAATTCTCGGTAACCGCCAAATCGTCTGCTGTCGCTTTGTTCATGAATTCCCGGTGCAATGTTCCTGTTGCTGGATTGCCAGGTCGCTGGCAGTAGATTGTAGTCGAATATCCGACATGATTTCGCGAAAGCGTGACCGTCCGGCCTGAATGGGTGGCCCGGGAAGACTTACCTTTGCGTCGTCGCGTACTTTGCTACAAAATACGCCGTAATCTTGCTTCGACCTCCAAGCCGTTTGTTGGTGAAAGGGCAGATGGACTGCGGCTTCAGAGTTTTGATCCGGTTTCGGGTCGATGAGCTAATACCGATGAATCCAGACTAGTCAGCGCCTGACCGGCGCTGTCTTTTATTTTAACCTTCAAATTAAAGAATCAAAGATAATGAATCTTCACGAATACCAATCCAAGAGCTTGTTTGCAGATTACGGCATACCCGTGCCAAAGGGTCATGCCGCCAGGTCTGCGGACGAAGCGGTAGCGGCTGCCGAAAAAATCGGCGGGGATCTGTGGGTAGTCAAAGCCCAGATACATGCCGGTGGTCGTGGCAAAGCGGGCGGCGTCAAACTTGCGCGAACCCTGGATGAGGTCAGGCAGTACAGCGACGGCATGCTCGGCACAGTGCTCGTGACGCACCAGTCAGGCCCGGAAGGTATGCCGGTTAACATTGTCTACGTGGAGGCAGGTTCCGAAATCGAACGCGAATTGTACTTGAGTGTGCTCGTCGATCGGGAGGTAAGCAAAGTGTCTTTTATCGCGTCTGCGGCCGGTGGTATGGATATCGAACAGGTAGCGCAGGACACGCCGGAGAAGATCCTCACGGTGGCAGTATCGCCCAGTAGTGGCCTGATGGGCTACCAGGCGCGCCAGCTGGCATTTGGACTGGGCCTGGACAAACGGCAAAGCCGACAGTTCGAAGATCTCATACGACGACTTTACAAACTCTTTGTTGAATGCGACGCGAGTCTGGTAGAAGTCAATCCGCTGATCGTGACCAGGGCGGGTGATGTACTCGCGTTGGACGGCAAGATCAATATCGATTCAAGTGCCTTGTTCCGGCAACCAAAACTGGTCGAACTTCGCGACCCGACGCAAGAAGATGAAAAGGAAAATGAGGCAGCCGAACATGATCTGAGTTACGTGTCGCTCGATGGCAATATCGCCTGCATGGTCAACGGTGCTGGCCTGGCCATGGCGACAATGGACTTGATAAAACTGCACGGTGGCGAGCCAGCGAATTTTCTGGATGTTGGTGGCGGTGCGACCAGCGAGCGGGTTTCGAACGCGTTCAAATTGATTCTTTCCAATACCAACGTCAATGCGATTCTCGTCAACATATTCGGCGGTATTGTGCGCTGCGATTTAATTGCCGAGGGAATTATCAGCGCGGTCAAAGAGGTGGGTGTTACGGTGCCGGTTGTTGTACGGCTTGAGGGAACGAATGTGGATAAAGGCAGGGACTTGCTGGCCAAAAGTGGCCTGGACATCATATCCGCGGACGATTTGACCGATGCGGCCGTGAAAGTAGTGTCCGCGGCGGTGACCACATGAGCATCCTGGTTAATAAGGACAGCAAGATTGTTTGCCAGGGGCTGACAGGCAACCAGGGCTCTTTTCACACCGAGCAGAGCATAGCGTACGGTACGCAAGTCGTCGCAGGCGTGACTCCCGGGCGGGGCGGAGAGCAGCACCTGGGGATTCCGGTCTATGACACGATGCGCGATGCGGTCGATGCAAGCGGTGCGGACGTGAGTATGATTTACGTGCCAGCGCCGTTTGCGGCGGACGCTATTTTGGAGGCTGCCGACTCCGGAGTTAAGTTGATCGTATGTATCACCGAAGGTATTCCGGTTCTGGATATGGTCAAGGTCAGGGCAGTTTTAAAAGACTATGCATGCCGCCTCATCGGACCGAACTGTCCCGGGATCATCACCCCCGGAGAGTGCAAGATTGGAATCATGCCCGGCTTCATACACCAAAAAGGACGTATTGGCGTTATATCAAGATCCGGAACGCTGACTTACGAGGCTGTCTACCAGACGACACAGAATGGTTTGGGACAGACGACCTGCGTAGGCATCGGTGGAGATCCGGTTCGCGGTATGGGTTTTATCGATTGCCTTGAGTTGTTTCAGGACGATCCCGAGACGGATGGTATTGTGATGGTTGGTGAAATTGGCGGTAGCGACGAGGAAGCGGCGGCAGATTTTATCAAATCAAATGTCACCAAGCCGGTCGTCGCGTATATCGCGGGTGTCACTGCGCCGCCCGGCAAACGAATGGGGCATGCCGGAGCGATCATTGCCGGCGGCAAAGGCACTGCTGAGGACAAATTCAAAGCGCTCGATGCCGCTGGAGCGGCGACCGTCCGGTCGCCAGCCGAACTCGGCAGCATGATGATGGAACTGCTGAACAAGTAACGTGGTCTGACGAAAATGCAGTCACCTCCCTCGAAATTGCGATGACTGACCAGGTCACCGTCGCCCTTGCGCAGCTTGATTTGATTGTTGGTGATGTGCGTGGCAATACGGCGCGAATCCTTGAGTATTCAGCTCGTGCGCGGGACCAGCTGCAAGCAGATGTCGTTGTTTTTCCCGAACTGAGTCTTTGCGGCTACCCGCCGGAAGATCTTTTGTCCCATTCAGGCCTGGGCCGCCGTGTTGCAGAGGCCGTGGAATCTATTCGTAGCGGCGTGAGTGGAATTACTGTCATTGTCGGTTTTCCCGAATATGTGGGCAACGATATCTTTAATACGTGTGCCGTTTTCCAGGATGGCAAAGAGCTCGCCCGATACCGAAAACATCTCTTGCCCAACTACAGCGTTTTTGACGAAGAGCGGTATTTCAAAGCGGGCACCGATCCAGCCGTCTTTACCTTGAATGGCATACGATTCGGATTGAATATTTGTGAAGACCTGTGGCGTAGTTCGCCGGCAGCGGCGGCCAGGTCGGCGGGCGCTGAAGTGTTGATCATAATCAATGGGTCACCGTATGAAACAGGGAGTCAGGAAACACGTGAGAAAGTCGCCAGAGCACGCGTCGCCGAAACTGGAATTCCTGCCCTTTACCTGAATATGGTCGGCGGCCAGGATGAGCTCGTGTTTGATGGTGGTTCGTTCGCAATGGATGCGGCTGGCGAAATCTGTTTTCGGGCCGCCCCTTTTGAGGAAGGGCTGCATTCGATCGAACTGATCGCCGATGCGTCGGGTGTTGTCGTTGAGAAGAGCGACATTGCACCGATGCTTGAGGTTGAGGAGAGCGTATACAAAGCGCTCGTCTGCGGCACGAGGGACTACGTCGAGAAAAACGGATTCCCGGGAGTAATTCTGGGTTTGTCCGGCGGTGTGGACTCTGCCCTGACCTTGAGTATCGCGTGCGACGCTCTCGGTGCGGAGCGAGTTCGCGCAATCATGATGCCGTTTCGCTACACCAGCACAATGAGCCAGGAAGATGCTGCTGCTCAGGCTCAGATACTCGGTGTGCAATACGATGTCCTGCCAATCGCATCGATTTATGACGCGACCACGAAGCAACTTCAAGGCCTCTTCCAGGGACTTGCGGATGACACCACCGAAGAAAATATTCAGGCAAGATGTCGTGGGCTATTGTTGATGGCGGTTTCCAACAAGACAGGTTGGATGTTGCTGACTACGGGTAACAAGAGCGAGATGGCGGTTGGTTATGCAACGCTCTACGGCGATATGGCCGGCGGTTTTGCGCCGCTGAAAGACTGCACCAAATCAATGGTATTTCGACTGGCGAATTACCGTAATTCCGTCAGTGAGGTGATTCCTGACAGAGTGATAAAGCGTGAGCCTTCGGCTGAGTTGCGAGCCGATCAAAAAGACAGTGATTCCTTGCCGTCATACGACACGTTGGACCCGATTCTCGAGGCGTTCATCGTGGAGGATTTGTCGGTCGCCGAAATTGTTGCACGTGGTTTCGATCGGGATGTGGTTATCGGCATTCTGGAGTTGGTAAAGCGTAATGAATACAAGCGGCGACAGGCCCCTCCCGGTATTCGGACCAGTAAGCGGGCTTTTGGTCGGGACTGGCGGTACCCGATTACGTCGAAATATTCGTTTCCGGAGTAGGTCGGTCGCCTGCTGTTCAGGATCTATGACTAGCAGTCTGTTGAAAAATCCATCCATGGCTTTTTCAACAGACTGCTAGAGATCAATCCGCGTTGAGCGGAGGGGACATCAACCGTCGTTCGGAAATGTGCTGTTCCGAACACGTCGTGTATCGTCGGCGATTTCGAGCATGCCCAGTTCTTCATAGGCTGCGATCATTATGTCCAGCGATTCTTTGCCACTGTCAGCGCCGTTGTATGATTCGAGCGAGTTTTTTGCCCTGTTAATGGCGGCCACATAGGCGCCGCGACGCAGGTAATAGTCGGCCACAGTGTTCTCATACGCCGCTAGTCGATTTCTCAGGAATATCATGCGCTGCTCAGCATCTGCGGCATATTCGCTTGCCGGGTAACGTTCCACCAGCCGCCTTAAAACGGAAAAAGACTGCTCAGCATCTATCGGCGGGCGATTACTCATGTCCTTGCGAAATATTCGTTCGAGAATTCCGGGGTTTCGCTCAAAATAGGCGAGGGCCTTGACGTAAAGCGCATAATCAATTTGGTCATGCGTCGGATTTTCCCGAATGAAAGTATCGGCAGCGTCTACAGCCTGTTCCTGGAAGCCATTTTTGTAATACGCGTACATCAACTCAAGCTGGATCTGCTTCGCAAGGTCGCTGAATGGAAAGCGGGCTTGCAACGCTTCGAAGATTTGAATCGCACGACGGTAATTGCCCGAATTCATGGATGTTTGTGCTGTCTCGTAAGCGTCGGTAATGCCGCTGAGAAACGCGTCTTCAATAGATTCTTCGTCTCCCGCACAACCGAATAGCATCACGCAGGCGATGGCGATAGAAACGAATGCGCGAGCGCCTACGGCGTATCGAGGGAGTTGTCCTGATGTGGTGGTGTCTGGCATTTCGTATTCTTTGAATCTGACAGGTCTGTGCCGATTGAGGCGCAAGTCTGGATGGGTTCGGCCAAATCGGCAAGTATAACGTAAACTCCGCAAGAACCCGACGGACTTGTGCTAATGACCGAAGAAGCCCTTGAAAAAGTAATCCCTGCCGAATTCGCCGGTTTTCGTTTGGACCAGGCGCTGGCTAAAATGTTTCCTCAATTCTCCCGCAGTCGTCTGAAGACATGGATTCTGGGCGGCTATGTCAGCGTCAATGGCGCAAGCATTCGCCCGAAAGACTCTGTGATGGGCGGGGAGACGGTCATCCTTAGGCCGCAGGCGGAAAAAAGTGTTACCAGTGAGCCTGAGCGTATCGATCTTGATATCGCTTTTGAGGATGCCGCGATCATCGTTGTGAACAAACCGGCAGGTTTGGTTGTGCATCCCGGTGCCGGAAATATCCGTGGCACGATGATGAACGGATTGCTGTACCGATACCCTGAACTGGCCGCATTGCCGCGGGCCGGAATCGTCCACAGGCTCGATAAAAATACGAGTGGCCTGTTGATGGTGGCCAGGACCCTGACAGCACACACGGTGCTGGTACGTGCGCTGGCTGAGCGGGAGATTGGCAGACATTACGAGGCGGTTTGTTGTGGAACATTAACGGGCGGCGGGATGATAAACGGGCCAATACGCCGCCACCCGGTTGACCGTCTGAAAATGGCCGTGCAGGAAGGCGGCAAGCCAGCCGTAACTCACTACAGACTCATTACGCGCTTTGCAGCCCATACCCATGTCAGCGTAAAACTTGAAACGGGCCGGACCCATCAAATTCGGGTCCATTTCGCCTGGCGTCGCCACGCGCTGGTTGGGGACTCGGTATACGGTGGCCGATTGGCAATACCGGCAGGTGCCAGCGATGAGTTGGGCAAATGCCTGCGTGAATTTCGTCGTCAAGCGCTCTGCGCCACAAGCCTGGAATTCGCGCATCCGGAGACGGGCGAAATGGTGCGTGTGGTCGCGGAGCCTGCACCTGACTTTCAAGCTTTGCTCGCCACGCTCGGGACCGACAGCAAAAGCCCTCAGCAATGAGCGGCGCCGGCTTCATCGCTGCTGATTGGCCCGCACCTGAAAACATCGTTGCCGGCACCACGCGTCGAATCGGCGGCGTCAGCCGCGGATTCTATAGCGACTTCAATCTGGGGACTCACGTCGCTGATGATCCTGCTGCGGTTGCCGCAAACAGGCTTAAGCTCAGGGTTCAAATCGATCTTCCCGGAGAACCGGCCTGGTTGCGACAGGTGCACGGGGTTAATGTCGTCGCAGCGCCCTTTGCTGATCCGGAGCCCGAAGCAGACGCCTGTATAGCCGTGACACCTGGCATCGCTTGCGCGGTGCTCACGGCAGATTGTTTGCCGGTCTTGTTCGCATCCAGGCAAGGCGATGCGGTGGCGGCCGCCCACGCCGGTTGGCGCGGATTGTCTGCCGGTGTACTTGAGGCGACGATCAGAGCATTTTCCTGTGCTCCCGAAGATCTTTACGCGTGGCTTGGCCCGGCGATATCCCAACCGGCGTTTGAGGTAGGTAATGAGGTCAGGGACCAGTTCCTGGCGCATGACCCAGAGGCGGCCTGTGCATTTGAGACAAATTCAGTCGGACGATGGCAAGCTGATTTGTACCTGCTGGCAAAACGCAGGTTACAAAAAGCAGGTGTTGAGGGCGTATACGGGGGTGGCCGCTGTACTTTTACCGAGCAAGACGCATTTTTTTCCTACCGCAGAGACGGACAGTGCGGCCGCATGGCGAGCCTCATATTCCGGCGTTACTAATACTCTGTTGAAAAAGCCATCCATGGTTTTCTCAAGAGGCTGCTGGCCCGACTTCTCCATACGGCCTGATTAGGCATTGGGTGCTTGAAAAAATGGCGTTTGACGCAATGTATTGGCCAGTTTCCAGAGGCAACACGGGTCAAAAAAATGCGAATGGACAAACTGACAAGCAAATTTCAAATGGCGCTCGCCGATGCACAGTCTTTGGCGGTGGGGCAGGACCAGCAGTTCATCGAACCGGTGCACCTGTTGGTTGCTCTGCTCGACCAGCAAGGCGGATCAGCGCGCGGGCTGCTTACCAAGTCTGGCGCCAACGTCAATCTGCTGCGCTCCAAGCTGGGCGAGGCGATTGACCGTTTACCCAGGGTCGAGGGCACAGGCGGCGATGTACATATCGGTAATGATCTGAGCAAACTCCTCAATCTGACTGACAAGCTGGCGCAGGACAGGAATGACCAATATATCTCCAGCGAGATGTTCGTGCTTGCCACGCTCGACAACAAGTCACCGCTTGCAGGGGTGCTGGGACAGGCTGGCGCAGTCCGCGGCGCGGTGGAAAAGTCGATTGACGACTTGCGCGGTGGACAGCAGATTGATGACCGGAATGCCGAAGATACTCGCCAGGCGCTCGACAAGTACACGATCGATCTGACCGAACGTGCGGAACAGGGCAAGCTGGATCCTATCATCGGTCGCGATGACGAAATTCGACGTACGATCCAGATTCTGCAAAGGCGGACCAAGAACAATCCGGTTTTGATTGGTGAACCCGGAGTCGGCAAGACCGCGATCGTTGAGGGCCTGGCGCAGCGCATCGTCAACAATGAGATTCCTGAAGGATTGCGCAACAAACGCATATTGTCACTCGACATGGGCGCCTTGATTGCGGGTGCTAAATTTCGCGGTGAGTTCGAGGAAAGGCTGAAGGCCGTATTAAGCGACCTGGCAAAACAGGAAGGGCAAATCATCTTGTTCATCGATGAATTGCATACGATGGTTGGTGCGGGCAAGGCAGAGGGATCGATGGATGCAGGCAACATGCTGAAGCCTGCTTTGGCCCGCGGTGAGTTGCATTGCGTCGGCGCCACCACCCTTGACGAATACCGCAAGTATCTTGAGAAAGATGCTGCTCTTGAGCGCCGGTTTCAAAAAGTACTGGTTGTCGAGCCGACGGTGGAAGATACGATCGCGATTCTGCGTGGACTGAAAGAACGCTACGAGGTGCATCATGGCGTTGAAATCACCGATCCTGCAATCGTCGCGGCCGCAACATTATCGAATCGTTACATCAGCGACAGGCAACTTCCGGACAAGGCTATTGACCTGATTGATGAAGCGGCATCAAAAATTCGTATTGAAATCGACTCCAAGCCCGAAGAAATGGACAAGCTTGAACGCCGCATCATTCAATTAAAAATCGAGAGAGAGGCGCTCAAGAAAGAATCGGATGATGCGTCGAAGAAACGCCGCAGGGATCTTGAAGCTGAGCTTGACGATCTGGAAAAGCAATTTGCGGACCTGGAGGAAATCTGGCTTGCCGAGAAGGCGGCAATGCAGGGTACAACTCACTTGAAGGAAGAACTGGAGCGTGCACGGCTTGAGCTTGAAACTGCCCACCGTGGCAGCGACCTCGCGCGAATGTCTGAACTCCAGTACGGCCGAATTCCCGAACTCGAAAAACAGTTGGAGGAGGCTTTGCAGGCGGAAAAAACGGAAGCCACTTTGCTGCGTAATAATGTTACGGAAGAGGAAGTAGCTGAAATCGTCTCGAAATGGACCGGCATACCCGTATCCAAAATGCTCGAGGGTGAAAAGGACAAACTGCTGCAAATGGAGCAATCAATACAGCAGCGTGTCGTCGGTCAGGAGGAGGCGGTAACGGTGGTTGCCAATGCGATTCGGCGTTCGCGCGCTGGCTTGTCCGATCCAAAGCGGCCCATCGGTTCGTTTCTTTTTCTTGGCCCTACCGGCGTAGGCAAGACAGAACTCACCAAAGCGCTTGCGAATTTCCTGTTTGACACCGATGACGCGCTGGTCAGGCTGGATATGTCGGAATTCATGGAAAAGCACTCTGTAGCAAGGCTGATCGGAGCGCCGCCGGGTTACGTGGGCTATGACGAAGGAGGTTATCTCACGGAGGCCGTAAGACGGCGTCCGTATTCCGTCATTTTGCTGGACGAGGTAGAAAAAGCGCACCCGGATGTTTTCAATGTACTGCTGCAAGTCCTGGACGATGGTCGCCTGACCGACGGTCAGGGCCGCACGGTAGATTTTCGCAACACGGTCATCGTAATGACGTCAAATCTTGGTTCGCAAATGATCCAGAAAATGGCAGGTGACGATAATTACGAGGCGATGAAAGAGTCGGTCATGGAAGTCGTTGCGCAGCATTTCAGACCCGAATTTATCAACCGGGTAGATGACGTGGTTGTATTCCACCCACTAAGTCGCGCCGATATTCGCAAAATAGTCGACATCCAACTTGAGTACCTGCATGATCGGCTCGCCGAACGCGACATGACGATCTTAATTTCGGATGCTGCACGAGATAGACTGGCGGACGCTGGCTTTGATCCAGTCTATGGAGCAAGACCCCTGAAACGCGCTATTCAGCAGCAAGTAGAAAATCCGCTGGCGCAGGATATCCTCAGGGGCAAATTCAAGCCTGGAGATACCATTGAGGTCGCGGTTGGCGAAGACCACCTCGAATTTCAAATCGCTGCCTGATCAATTTATGATCTGGCAATTCACCGCCGGGATCGTGCGGTGAAAATACTATTGCGGAGAATTATGCATGCCGATATACGGGTACGCCTGCAAGAATTGCAGCCACACACTGGATGCATTGCAAAAAATTAGTGATGAAGTCATGCTGGACTGTCCCGAGTGCGGCGAACCGGCGTTGAAGCGGCAGTTGTCGGCGCCGCGATTTCGCCTGAAAGGGAAGGGCTGGTACGAGACGGACTTCAAGAAAGACAACCAAAGAAACATCTCGAAAGGCGATGCACCACCGGAATCCAAGGCGAAGACGGAGAAAACGGATAAATCCGATGTCACTAAGAGTACAGTGAAGCCAACCGCAACGGCTAAATCAGCCGAGAGCACCAAAAAAGAGAAGCAGTGACGATCATGGGCAAGTTCAACAGGGCAGATTGTTTGTGAAAAGTTTGCGCCGCTATCTGGTCGCAGGAATTCTTGTTTGGCTGCCGATTGGCATAACGATCATTTTGCTGCGCATTCTTATCGGGTTGATGGATCGCACCCTGATTCTCATACCGGAGCAATTCCGCCCGGAGGCATGGCTTGGTTTCGCGATTCCGGGCCTGGGCCTGGTCCTGACCGTCTTGATATTGCTGGTGACCGGCGTTCTAGCGGCAAATATTGTCGGCCGCAGCCTGGTTGGATTTTGGGAGCGTATCCTCGATCGGATTCCAGTGGTTCGCTCCGTATATTCGGCCTCAAAGAATTTTGCGGAAATCGTTTTTTCGGATTCCGATCAATCTTTCAAGAAAGTGCTGCTCATCGAATATCCACGCAAAGGGCTGTATGGCCTGGCGTTTCAAACTTCGACAAATTTGGGTGAAGTGCAGCATCGAACGGGTGAAGAGGTTGTTTGCACATTTGTACCGACCACACCAAATCCGACTTCCGGCTTCATTATCATCGTGCCAAAAAAGGATATTATAGAGCTGGATATGGAAGTCGATGAGGCACTCAAGATGATTATTTCGCTGGGCGTGGTTGTGCCGAGCTGGCGCAAAGAGCAGATTGGCGAACTCCCGTTGAAAACGCCGGATACCTCAGACGAGGAGAACGGGCAAAATCCCTGAGTTTCACAGCCACTGTCTCCGCCACCGGTCTTGCAGACTTCACTGGGAGCCCGTAACATTCCGCCTCTTTTTTTGACCCTCGGATTTTCCCATGCGCAGCCATTATTGCGGACAAGTTGATGAATCACTGATCGGCCAGACAATTACGGTCACAGGCTGGGTTCACCGCCGCCGCGACCATGGCGGCGTGATTTTCGTCGATTTGCGGGATCGTGAAGGGCTTCTCCAGGTCGTGTTCGATCCGGATGATCCGGCGATGTTTGCGGAAGCGGAGCGCATTCGCGGCGAATTCGTGCTTGCTGTGACGGGAAAAGTCAGACCGCGACCCGAAGGCACGGTCAACCCGAATATGGCAACCGGACAGGTAGAGTTGCTGGCAGGCAATCTCGAGACCTTGAACGATTCGGCGACACCTCCGTTCCATCACGATGAGCATGCGAATGAAGAGCTCAGACTCAAATATCGCTATCTGGATTTACGGCGCAAAGAGATGCTTGACAATCTGCGGCTGCGACATCGTGTTACCCAGGCGCTGCGCAGCTATCTGGATGACAATGGCTTTATTGATGTAGAAACACCGATGCTGACCCGTGCCACCCCCGAGGGTGCTAGAGACTACATCGTTCCGAGCCGGACACATCCCGGCAAGTTTTTTGCTCTGCCGCAATCACCGCAAATATTCAAGCAACTTTTGATGATGTCGGGACTCGATCGTTATTATCAGATCGTGCGTTGTTTCCGCGACGAAGATCTGCGCGCTGACAGACAGCCTGAATTCACCCAGCTCGACATCGAAATGAGCTTCGTTGATGAAGACATGGTGATGGCCAAGATGGAAGAGCTTATTCGCTTGCTCTTCAACAAGGTCATGAACGTTGAATTGCCCAATCCGTTTCCGAGGATGAGTCACGCTGAGGCGATGATGCGCTTCGGTTCTGACAAGCCGGATCTCAGGATACCGCTGGAGCTGACAGACGTGTCCGATCTTATGCAAGGGGTCGAGTTCAAGGTTTTCGCCGGGCCGGCAAATGACGCCGCCGGTCGCGTGGCGGCATTGTGTGTCCCGGGCGGCAATACCTTGAGTCGCAAAGAAATTGACGATTACACCGCGTATGTAGGTCGATACGGTGCCAGGGGACTCGCTTACATAAAGGTCAATGATGTTGCGGCGGGCCGTGATGGCTTGCAGTCACCGATTCTCAAATTCCTGCCGGACGAAGTAGTCGATAGCATTCTCGAGCGCACCGGGGCGAAGAGCGGGGACTTGATATTCTTTGGTGCTGACAAGGCACAGGTCGTCAACGATGCACTGGGTGCATTGCGCATCAAAGTGGGTGAAGACCGTGGCATGATCGCCGCGGGCTGGCAACCTCTGTGGATTGTCGATTTTCCGATGTTTGAGCGCGACAAACAGTCGAATCGCTGGACGTCGCTGCATCATCCGTTTACGGCTCCAGCGACTGACGATGTGGACGCTCTCAAGGCGGCACCTGGAACAGTGTTATCACGTGCCTATGACATGGTGCTTAATGGCTCGGAAATCGGCGGTGGCTCAATTCGAATCCACAAACAAGCCATGCAAGCGGCAGTTTTTGAGCTGCTCGAAATCTCCGTGGAAGAGGCTGAAGAAAAATTTGGCTTCCTGCTCAAAGCGCTTGAATACGGTTGCCCACCGCACGGTGGGATTGCCTTCGGCCTGGATCGCATAGTCATGCTGATGGCCGGTGCAGACAGCATTCGTGATGTCATCGCGTTTCCCAAGACGCAATCCGCGAGTTGTCCGCTGACCAATGCACCTGGAGAAGTGTCCGCTGCGCAGCTTAAGGAAGCCGGCATTCGTTTGCGCACTCCGCGCAAGGAGTAGTCCGACAGTGGTCCGGCAGCGCAGAGTTGCACTGAAAAAACGACGAGACGCATTATGAGTCGGCAGATAATTGTTTTCGTTCATGGCGTCTGGATGCCGGGCAGTGAAATGTTGTTTCTCAAGCAGCAATTGTCATGGGAGCACGACTACAAGGGCAGGCTTTTCAGCTATCCATCGGTCAGTGGATCGCTTGATGACAACGCGAAAAAGCTCGCTGACTGCATCATTTCCCAAGGCTCCGACAAGGTCCACATTGTCGCGCACAGTCTCGGCGGAGTGGTGGCATTACGAATGGCCGCCACGATTGCGGACCTTCCGCTGGTCCGAATAGTGTGCCTGGGATCCCCATTGCGCGGATCCAGAGCAGCCGAGGTCCTGAGCGAAAAAATCTGGGGGCAGAATATACTGGGTCATTCCCTGAGCGCAGGTGTCGTCAACGAGGCCGTCTCCGGCTGGGCTGGAAATGTGACTGATCACTATGACATCGGAGTGATTGCGGGTACCAGGTCCATTGGCCTGGGCAAACTTTTTGCGTCGTTCGACGGAGAAAATGACGGTACGGTTGCCGTTGAGGAAACTCGACTGGCCGGCATCAAAGATCACATTTGTCTTCCCATTAGTCATTCGGGACTGGTTTTGTCGAAGGACGTCGTCATGCAAACAGCGGCGTTTCTGGGGTGCGGAGAGTTCTTGCGGGACGACAGCTAGGAGTCTAACTCCTTAAGCTTGTACAAGGCATCAAGCGCCTCTCGCGGCGACATCGTGTCCGGATCAATTTGTCCAAGACGATCGCGAAGGTGGTCCGTTTCTTCGCTGGGTTCAACGATGGTCAGCGGCAGCTGACCCTGCGCTGTCTGTTTGCTTTGCACCTGCTGCGATTCGAGAGACGTCAGGAATCGCTTCGCCCGATGAATTACATTCGGTGGTACGCCGGCGAGTGATGCTACTTGCAATCCGTAGCTCTGGTTTGCGGGGCCCGGTCGGACGGCGTGCAGGAATACGAGCCTGCCGTCGTGCTCTGTCGCATCAAGGTGAACGTTGGCACAGTCATCGATTTCTTCTGCCAACGCTGTCAGCTCGAAATAATGTGTCGCAAACAGAGTAAACGAGCGCAGCTTCTCACCCATGTGATGTGCGGCCGCCCATGCCAGCGACAAGCCGTCGAAAGTGCTTGTGCCACGACCTATTTCGTCCATCAGAACGAGGCTGCACTCAGTGGCATTATTCAGAATTGTGGCTGTTTCAGTCATTTCCACCATAAACGTAGACCGCCCGCCGGCCAGGTCATCTGACGCTCCGATGCGTGTAAAAATGCGGTCGATGGGTCCGATTCGCAGACTGTTGGCAGGCACAAAGCTGCCAATGTGTGCGAGTACGACGATAAGTGCGGTTTGCCGCATGTAGGTGGATTTTCCGCCCATGTTCGGGCCTGTTATGACGAGAAGTCGTTGCTGCTCATTGAGGGACAGGTCATTGGAAATAAACGGCTCCTCGATAACCTGTTCCACGACGAGATGCCGACCGCCAACGATTTCGATGCAGGGCTCATCGGTGACTTCCGGTTGACACAGATTCAAGTGAGAAGCTCTGTCGGCAAAACAGGTGATGACATCGAGTTCGGCCAGGCCCGCGGCGGTGGCCTGCAATTCCACCAGGCTGCCAAGCAGTTTATCGAGGAGGCCGTCATACAGGCTCTTTTCACGATTGAGCGCACGCTCGCGTGCGCTCAGAACTTTATCTTCGAACTCTTTGAGTTCGGGCGTAATGTACCGCTCCGCCCCTTTTAAGGTTTGCCGCCTGACATAGTCAGCGGGCGCTTTGTGTGCCTGGGCCTTGCTGATCTCAATGTAATAGCCGTGTACCCGGTTATAGCCGAGCTTGAGCGTCGGGATTCCGGTGCTCGATTTCTCGCGTGCTTCGAGATCGAGCAGGAACTGATCCGCGTTTTCGGCGATCGCACGCAGGTCGTCGAGTTCTTCGTCGTAGCGAGGAGCAATGACGCCGCCATCACGGATGAGCATCGGCGGGTTTTCTATGATCGCTCGCCCAATTAACTCACGAACGCGAGGATGATCGGATATTTGTAGGAGGAGGTTTTGCAATAGCTGCGAATCGCTGCTGCGCAGAATCTTGCCGATCTGTGGCAGTCTCGACAATGCCACGCCAAGCTGCGACAGGTCTCGCGGTCGGGCAGAGCGTAGTGCGATCCGTGACAGAATTCTCTCGATATCTCCGATGCCGCGCAACGCATCGCGCAGACTTTCGGTGAGCCCTGCATCGATGATTGTTGCGACCGCCTGATATCGCGCCTTACGCGTTTCTATATTTCGCACCGGGCGCTGAATCCAGCGACGCAGCAGACGGCTGCCCATGGTGCTCTGGCAAGTGTCCATGACGCTGGCAAGCGTATGCTGTGGATGACCGGTGAGACTATCCTCAAGCTCAAGGTTACGTCTTGTTGGGCCGTCCATGATCACTGCATCGTCGTGCCGTTCAATCGTGATGGAGTGCAGGTGCGGAAGCGCCGTTTTTTGCGTATCGCTGACGTATTGAAGCAGCGCCCCAGCCGCCACCAGTCCGCGCGGAAATTCGTCACAGCCAAATCCGGCAAGATCCCGGGTCTGGAATTGCGAACAGAGCATGCGGGTCGCGCTTTCAATATCAAAATGCCACGGGGGTCTGGTGCTCACGCGAATTTCAGCCCGGATCGATGGTCCCATTTCCTGATCTTCGCTGACGATCAATTCAGCCGGCCGAAGTCGTTCGAGTTCGTCAGATAACTCCTCGGCATTCGCGACCTCCGTCATGTGGAAGCGGCCAGCAGAAAGATCAAGCCAGGCGATTCCGACGGACGTACTGTCCGAGTACACACAGGCAACAAGGTTGTCGCGGGAATCGGGCAGCAATGCCTCGTCGGTCAAAGTCCCGGGCGTGACGACACGCATGACTCTGCGCTCTACCGGGCCCTTACTGGTAGCCGGGTCACCAACCTGCTCACATACAGCGATGGACTCGCCCTTCCTGACCAGTCTGGCCAGGTAATTTTCGACGGCGTGATACGGAACGCCTGCCATTGGAATTGCGTTGCCGCCTGATTTTCCGCGGGAGGTCAGCGTGATATCCAGCAGCTTGGCGGCGCGTTTGGCGTCATCGAAAAAAAGCTCATAGAAATCACCCATCCGATAGAAAAGGAGCATGTCGGGATACTCTTTTTTGATGCCCAGGTATTGCCGCATCATCGGTGTATGTATTGCTGTGACTGGGGTGCTCATCTTCTTCTGATTATTGACGGCCAGCGTAGCGAACAGGTCGCTCGTGGCGATGCGTGAAAGCGAACCATGCTAGCCTTTGCACCACGGTAAATCCATGCCCGCGAGCGGCTACGCATAACATGAAAATAATGCATGTAGAAACGGGCCGCCATTTGTACGGTGGGCCGCAACAAGTCCTTTATCTGTGCAATGGTCTCGCAAATCGTGGTGTCGATAACGTCCTCGTATGCCTGCCAGGGGGTGAGCTGAATACCGCGGCGCGCTCAGAGGGCATTCGGGTCATGAACCTTGAGTGCGCAGGTGACCTCGATCTGCGCTTTGTATGGCGGCTCAGGCAACTCCTGACCGAGAATAAGCCCGATATTGTGCATTGCCACAGTCGTCGTGGTGGCGATTTCCTGGGTGGGCAGGCGGCAGCAATGGCTGGCATTCCGGCGGTTGTGTCACGACGAGTGGACAACAGGGAAGCAGATTTCCTGTCCAGCCTTCGGTATCGCCATTTTCGCAAGATCCTGGCCATATCCGAGACAATTGCTGCAGTCCTTGAAGATGCCGGTATTTCGCGCAGCAGGATCCAGGTCATTCGCAGCGCGGTCGATGCGGAGCGTTTTTCTGCTGCACCGGATGTCGAGCTTTTTCGGCAACTTTTCAATCTTGGTCCGGATCATTTCGTCATCGTCTCTGCGGGACAATTCATACCAAGAAAAGGTCACCGTTTTTTGTTGCGCGCCGTTGCAGATCTGAAGCAATGCAATCCACAGCTCAAACTCATCCTGTTCGGGCAGGGGCCACTCGAAAACGAATTGCGGGCACTGAGTGCGGAGCTGGCTCTTGGTGACGTGGTGCAATTCGCCGGGTTCCGCCAGGATTTGGATGACTACCTGGGATGTTTTGATCTTCTGGTTCATCCTGCAATGCGCGAGGGTCTGGGCGTGATAGCGCTCAAGGCTTCGGCAGCCGGCGTGCCAGTCGTGGGGTTTTCGGCAGGCGGTCTTCGAGAGGTGGTCGCGCACGAAAAAACGGGTCTGCTCGTGCCCTCTGGTGATGCGGACACTCTGGGGGGCGCCATGCAAACGCTCATTGATGATCGTGAATTGTGCAGCCAGTACGGTAGGATGGCCGCGACACGGATGCGTGAAGAATTTTCCATTGCACAGATGGTGAACAAGCACATGACAATGTATGAATCAATTCTCAATGCCTGAAGACGAGCAGATAACAATGCTGGCGGAAGCCCTGGTCAGTGAGTTACTGACCGCTGGCAAAACCGTGGCAACGGCGGAGTCATGTACCGGAGGATGGATCGCAAAATCGATCACAGATATCCCCGGCAGTTCGCAATGTTTCTCCTACGGTATCGTGAGTTACAGTAACGCGGCAAAGGTATCTGTCCTCGACGTAAATCCGCTCACCCTTGCTGCTTGCGGTGCTGTCAGTGAAGAGACCGTCTGCGAGATGGCAGAAGGGGTGCTTGACTTGAGCGGCGCTGACCTGGCTGTTGCGGTCAGCGGTGTCGCCGGGCCAGATGGCGGATCGGACGACAAACCAGTAGGAACGGTCTGGTTCGGCTGGTCAGCGAGACACAATGGGCAAATCGAGACCGATTCCCTGCGGCGGCAACTGACAGGCGATCGCGAGGGCGTCAGATCGAGTTCAGTCATCATTGCCCTGCAAGAATTGAGGCAGCGATTGGGTCGTTTTTCTGACCGTGAGAGGGCGTGATCATGCGCAAGTGCCGACACATCGAGGTTGGATCAACTGGCTACCCTTGCCCGCAGCAAGAGCTATATGCCGGTGGCTGACAAGAGACTCTTTTTTGCGTTGTGGCCGGATCTTCGGCAGCAGGAGACGCTGCGTAATACGATAAGCCCAATTGCCAGGTTGGTGGAGGGTAATGCCGCCCATCGAGGCAACTGGCATGTCACGCTGGTGTTCGTTGGCCAGTTTCCTGAAGAGCGTGTCACCGAATTATTAACCGCGGTGGCGGATATCAAGCCAGAGCCCTTCCGATTGCGCTTTGACCGACTGAGTTTCTGGCAGCGGCCACGCATTGCCTGTATGCAGGCAATGTCGGTGCCAGCACCTCTTGAGGCGCTGGTCCACGAACTCAATGGTGTGTTGAAGGAATTCAATTGTGAGCCTGAGAGCGGGGCTTATCGGCCTCACATAACCGTGATACGCAAGGCCAGGGCGTTCGAGTCGATCGTATTGGCGCGTCCGCTCGAACTTCAGTGGTCCGGTTTCGAACTTGTCGAATCTGTTTCGTCTCCCGGTGGGGTGCAGTACTGTCCACTGAAACAATAAGTTCTGGCCAATTCTTCATACAAAGCCCCGTTTCACCTATCCAGAACAACTGACGGTGCACAACGATTTGTGAAATAATCGCTGCTTCTGATCACACCGCAACGGCAACTAAAAAATGGATGATAATCGAAAGAAAGCGCTGGCCGCAGCCCTTGGCCAAATAGAGAAACAGTTCGGGAAGGGTTCAGTCATGAGGCTCGGCGATGGCGGGCAATTCAGGGATATTGAAGTTGTGTCGAGTGGTTCGATTGGGCTTGATGTGGCACTCGGTATCGGCGGTTTGCCGAGAGGCCGTGTTATCGAGATCTACGGGCCGGAGTCATCAGGCAAGACGACCCTGACGCTGCAGGCTATTGCCGAGGTGCAAAAGCTGGGTGGAACTGCCGCATTCATCGATGCTGAGCATGCTCTCGATCCCTCGTATGCAGGGAAACTGGGCGTCGACGTGGACGAGTTGCTGGTGTCGCAGCCCGACACCGGGGAGCAGGCTCTGGAAATTACCGACATGCTGGTACGTTCTGGCGCCGTCGACGTTATCGTGATCGATTCGGTTGCCGCCCTGACACCCAAAGCCGAGATCGAAGGCGAGATGGGAGATTCACACATGGGTCTGCAGGCCCGACTCATGTCACAGGCGCTGCGAAAGTTGGCCGGTAACATCAAACGATCCAACACGATGGTTATTTTCATTAACCAGATTCGAATAAAGATCGGCGTCATGTTCGGCAACCCTGAAACGACAACGGGCGGCAACGCTTTGAAATTCTATGCGTCTATCCGACTCGATATTCGTCGTATCGGTGCGATTAAGAAGGGCGATGAAATCATTGGCAACCAGACACGTGTGAAAGTGGTCAAGAACAAAGTAGCCCCGCCATTCAAGACGGCCGAATTCGAAATCCTTTACGGCCACGGCATTTCTCGCGAGGGTGAGATTATCGACCATGGCGTGGAGCAGGGTATCATCGATAAGGCAGGTTCGTGGTACAGCTACGGTGATGATCGAATCGGTCAGGGCAAGGAAAACGTGCGCGAATTTTTGTGCTCCAATCCGGAAATTGCTGCCGATATTGAAGCGCAGATCCGGGCGAAGTTGCTGCCAGGCAAAGTTGCTGCTGAGGATGAGCCTGCGCCTGCGCCGGTGGCGAAGGAAGCCTGATTACCTGCTGCAACAATTCGCGCTAAAGAATTCGCCGTCGCCGGTATGAGGTGACGTATTCAGGGAACCTCTGATTTATTTTGGGCCCAAGATACGAGTTCACGAATAGATCAGAGGTTCCTTAGTATGTCGAAGTCTATCAACGAGCTGCATTCGGATCTTTTTAGTGCCGAATCGGATGAACAATTCGCAAGCCCACTTGAGGCGCGCAAGAAGGCAATGGACTTTCTTGCTCGCCGAGAGTACGGGCGCAATGAACTCGTTACCAAACTCGAGGCGCGCGGATTTCACCACGACGTCGCCGCCGAGTCTGTCGACCGACTTGCCAGCCAGGGACTTCAGGATGACCAGCGCTTCGTCGAAACTTTTGTCCAGTCCAGGATCAGGCAAGGCAAAGGCCCCCTCCGTATTGGCCAGGAACTAAGCGAGCGCGGACTGGTGGCCGGTCTGGTTGACCAAATCCTGGGCACTCTCGAGACTGACTGGTCTGAACTTGCAAGCGACGTCAGAATCAAGAAATTCGGCCCGCACATACCAGCGGATTTCAAAGAAAAGGCCCGGCAAATGCGCTTCTTGCAATATCGCGGTTTCGATTCAGAGCAAATTCGCTCCGCGGTGGATAAAAATAACAACTAATCCCACTATTACGAGCGAACCCCAAAAAAACTTGTAGCGTGTACCGACGCGCTTCCTACAAGGGTCCTGTTGCCACTGGCTGGTAGCCGTCTTCAGCCTCCATTCCTGAATTCAGCCTGCATTCACCTAATTTTAAGCTTGTGTTAAGCCGCCTGGGCCTATCCTGCAGGCGTAATGGTCAAATTGTTAATGACCGGGAGATAAGGAGAGCAGCATGAACATTGTATACGCGGCAGAAAAGCCAAGCATCGCGGGAATTCTCAGTGATTACCTGAACGATACGGTTCGGGCACAAGAGATCGAAGTCGCCGCCAATCCGGACGAAACAGGCAGCTTCCTGATTCAGTGGCATCTGCAACGATTCGTGCTGTCACCCTGTGGTCAGGTCGCAAGCGAGAGTTAACACTCGTGGTTGCGAACGCTAGCCCGGACGATTCATGAATAGTCCGGGCTAGGAGTCTGCGCAGCTTTCCCCGCTACTGCGCCACGGCTCTCAAGGCAGCCGGCTGAAAATCAGATTGTTTGAACAGGCTGACAGGCTACTGGCGCAGATCTATGCCGTGCTCGATCCAGACTTTCAGCGACAACGCCATGTGCTGCCAGCCACCGCAATTATCATGCGACCCTTTGAGTCCCTCGGTGTCAATTTTCCAGCCTTCCTCGCTGATGCTCAGCATGGTTCCACCGTCATCAAGTGATTCGAATTCGAATGTCACGGATACTTTGTAGGACTCTTCCCTGGTTTTTTGCCACTCTTTCGAATCAAGTGTCAGTTCAATCAGTTCGTTCTCGACAACTTTCTCAACGACCACCGGCGCGTCGCCGTAACCCTCCCAATGCCATATGACAGTGGCACCTTCGATCAGGTCACTACTGCCAGCGGCAAAATAGTTCGCAAGTTTGTCACTGGATACGATCGCATCAAAAACATCTGCGACCGGCTTTGAAATTCGAGTGCTTACTGTGTAATTGCGGGCCATTGTCTTGCCTCCTCTTTCAATTTGACAAACATGTTATAAAAATATAACATGTTTGTCAAATGAGCAAGAGCAAAACAAGCAAAATCGAGTTGCAGGATGATCTTGTCTTTAAAGCGCTTGCCGGATCAGAGCGCCGAAAAATTCTCGATTTGCTACGTGACGGTCCGGCCACAACAGGCACTATTTGCAAGCACCTGAATTGGCTGAATCGATGTACAGTGATGCAACATCTGGGTGTCCTGGAAAACGCGCAACTGATTATCGCCAGAAAAGAGGGTCGACAACGATGGAATCACCTCGACGTGAGTCCGATCCAAAGGATTCACGAGCGCTGGATAGAATCTTACGCAGCACCATCGGCTCGATTGCTCAACAGGTGGAAGCAGGATATCGAAGCCGCCCGGAATTAGCGCAGGGAAAACAATGCCTGCAGTTACGGCTCCGGATCATGAGCAAAAGTCATGCATGCATATTCCCGATGAGCCATCGAAGCTGACTGGCATCGCCATTTTGTGAAATAATCACGGCCTTGTTCCCGCAGGCATGATTCCCGTCCGCAATAACTGACATTGATCCATACTGTCCCCGGTAACCTCAGCAATGAAATTTATGACCAGCAATGAAGTGCGCCAGGCATTTCTGGATTTTTTCCACGAACGCGATCACCAGATTGTCGCCAGTTCACCGCTGGTGCCGGGCAATGACCCGACGCTGTTGTTTACCAATGCTGGCATGGTCCAGTTTAAAGACGTTTTTCTCGGCCAGGAAAAACGCAAATACAACCGGGCAGTTACATCCCAGCGCTGTGTGCGAGCAGGGGGTAAACACAATGACCTGGAAAATGTTGGCTACACGGCCCGGCACCATACTTTCTTCGAGATGCTTGGGAATTTCAGTTTTGGAGACTACTTCAAGGAAGAGGCCATCAAACTCGCCTGGGAATTCCTGACGGAAACCCTGGGATTGCCGGCAGAGAAACTCTGGGTCACGGTTTATGATGAGGATGATGAGGCAGCCGATATCTGGCTAAAGACCATCAAAGTCGATGCCAGCCGTTTTTCCCGCATGGGCGCTAAAGATAATTTCTGGGCGATGGGCGACACGGGACCGTGCGGTCCGTGCAGCGAGATTTTCTACGATCACGGCCCCGATGTGCCGGGTGGCCCTCCGGGTTCTCCGGACGAGGACGGAGATCGCTATATCGAAATCTGGAACCTCGTCTTCATGCAATTCGATCGGGAAAGCAATGGTGAGATGACACCGCTGCCGAAGCCGTCTGTCGATACGGGCATGGGTTTGGAACGAGTTGCCGCCGTAATGCAGGGAGTACACAGCAATTACGAAATCGATTTGTTCCGCAGCCTTGTCAGTGCAACGGCGACTACCCTCGGCACAGCAAATGATGGCTCGAGTTCACTCAACGTCATAGCCGACCACATTCGCGCCTGTTCATTTCTCATCGTGGACGGGGTTCTGCCCGGCAATGAGGGCAGGGGATACGTTCTGCGCCGGATTATTCGTCGAGCTGTACGCCATGGCCGCAAGCTGGGTATGGACGAGCCATTTTTTCATAAATTGGTAGCACCGTTGTGCGCTGAGATGGGCGAGGCCTATCCCGAGCTTGTAAAAGCGAAGTCGCACGTGGAGAAGGTGCTGAAGAAAGAAGAACTTCGCTTCGCTGAGACGCTGGACCAGGGAATGGAAATCCTTGAGGCTGCTATCGTTGAACTGGATGGCAATCAGTTGTCGGGAGACGTCGTATTCAAGCTATATGATACGTATGGATTTCCGGTTGACCTGACAGCGGACATTGCGAGAGAGCGCAACCTGACGGTGGATGAAGCGGGCTTTGAGGTCGAGATGGAAGCGCAGCGTGACCGTGCGCGCGCGGCGAGCAAATTTGGTGCAGTCGACCACTCCGGAATCAAGACGGAAATTGAGACTGAATTCCTGGGCTACGAGGGTATCGAGGGTTCCAGTGTCGTCGTAGAAATCTACAAGGCAAATGAACGGGTCAATGTGCTGAACGACGGCGATGAAGGTGTCATCTTGCTGGCAGCAACGCCTTTCTACGCTGAGTCGGGCGGCCAGGTTGGCGACACCGGCGTGATCGAATCAAAAGCCGGGGCATTTGCTGTTGCCGATACGCAGAAGAGCGGCAAGGCAAACATGCACTTCGGCAAAATCGCAAAGGGTACTATTTCAGTAGGCGACAGCGTTGCGGCGAAAGTCGACGGGCAGCGCCGCCGCTCGATCATGCTCAACCATTCGGCAACGCATCTTATGCATGCAGCGCTACGAGAAACTCTCGGCGACCACATTGCACAGAAAGGATCACTGGTTGCACCGGATCGGCTGCGATTCGACTTTCTGCATTTTGAAGCCGTGGGCCAAGAGCAATTGCAGGAAATTGAGGATCTTGTGAATGCGCAAATCCGCAAAAATGTACTGGCAGAAACGAAGGTTATGCAGTACGACGACGCTGTTTCCTCCGGCGCCGTTGCTCTATTTGGCGAAAAGTACGGTGACGAAGTACGCGTATTCCGGCTTGGCGATTTTTCTGTCGAACTTTGCGGTGGAACGCATGTAGGCAGCACGGGTGATATCGGCGTATTCAAAATTACCTCCGAGAGCGGCGTTGCTTCGGGAGTGCGTCGCATAGAAGCCCTTACCGGTGAAGGCGCAATGCATTGGATCGACAAGAACCAGCGGTCACTGAATGACATCGCCGCGATTCTCAAAAGTCCCCGAAATCAGGCGAGCCACAGGGTCGGGTTGCTGTTGAAACGCAACAAAGAGCTCGAAAAGGAGCTTGCGGCTGCCAAGCAGCAGCTTATTACCGGGGGATCGTCTGACACGATGAGGGATGTCACTGAAATTGAGGGTATCAAACTCATGGTGGCGCGCATGGATGGCGCAGATGCGAAGATGCTCCGCGATGCAGTGGATCGATTCAAAGACAAGTTGGGAAGTGCTGTGATTGTGCTCGGGTCGGTCGATGATGGCAAGGTGCGCCTGGCTATCGGCGTAACGCACGACAATACTGATCGAGTCCGCGCTGGTGATGTTGCCAAGGCCGTTGCAGCACAGGTTGGTGGCAAGGGTGGGGGTCGTCCGGATTTTGCACAAGCGGGCGGGTCACAGCCAGAAAATCTGGATAGCGCCCTGGAATCAATGGGTGAGTGGATGCGCGAGAAGCTTGGGACAAAGTCATAATGCAACAAGAAGCGGTTGCGTTTACCCACATGCGGACAGGATATGGGCAAACCCGTGACTTTTCGACTATTATTGACTAAGCGCAAGCGAAAACGCCCAACCAGGCGTACTAATAAGAGGCAGGAGAGGAAGTCATGCTGATTCTTACGCGACGTGCCGGGGAAACGGTCATGATCGGCAGCGATATCACGATCACCGTTCTGGGCGTGAAAGGGAACCAGGTACGTATTGGCATCAATGCCCCCAGAGAAATTGCGGTTCACCGCGAAGAAATCTACGAGCGAATTCAAAACGAAAAAAAAGCCAAGAACGCCGCAGAGAGTTCTTCTGACGAAAGCTAGTCGCAAACGATCGCTTTACGCCGCGATTATCCATCAGTAAGATAGCCCGCCCTCGCCGACCCGCTCGGCAGGGGCGTCCATATATGGCGAAAGCACAAATATAGACCGATACGGAGAGATGGCTGAGTGGTCGAAAGCGCTCCCCTGCTAAGGGAGTAAGGGTTAATAGCCCTTCGAGGGTTCGAATCCCTCTCTCTCCGCCACATAAATACAGATTCCCACAAGCGACCACATCACCTCAAATTAAATATTCACCCAAGGGATTCGAACCAGGTTCGACAAATCGGCCCGCCGATTTGGACGCACGAAGTGCGCCCCGCAGGGGTGAGGGAGCAAAGCGACCGAATCAACCCCTCTCTCGGTCCCAGACCTACACCGATCCCTGATAAAGACAATCCCAGCTTCCAGAACACGCAGCAAAAAAATTCGAAACCAGGTTCGACCAAACGGGCACTTCTGCACTGTGTTCAAGTGAGGACTAAAGATCAACCCCTCTCTCGGTGCCAAACATGGCAAGAACTCCGAATTAGCTATTATTTCGCGAAGCCCACCCATAATCGTAGTATTTTTTCCAGCCAGTCCCTATAATCGCCGTCCGCGGAAACACCGCGGGCATTGTAGGAGCGGCTTCAGCCGCGATAGGATACAAAATCAAGCGCCCGTAGCTCAGCTGGATAGAGTACTCGGCTACGAACCGAGCGGTCGGGAGTTCGAATCTCTCCGGGCGCGCCATTTGACAAGGGCTTGAGCGTTGCCGGCATCCGCCGGCAACCTTAAG
>Ga0209988_10000350_pt1 | contig 28330 bp, 25 predicted proteins | sample N075metaG_FD_183115 | JGI IMG/M metagenome (GOLD analysis project Ga0209988, IMG submission 183115) | Deep subsurface microbial communities from Kermadec Trench to uncover new lineages of life (NeLLi) - N075 metaG (SPAdes) (version 2) | ecosystem: Environmental > Aquatic > Marine > Ocean trench... | reverse complement strand
TGCGGCGAGCAGTATTGCCTTTGCCGGTCTGACCGATGGTGTGGGATTCGGTCTCGCGGCCATGGCCGGTATCGGTGCCGGCATCGCTGCAGTGTGGGCAACAGCGGGAATTTATCTCGGCCGGGTATTCGGTAAAAAGAATTCGGCGACCGATGAAGTTGCAGAAAGCTCTGCTCCGTATGCTCCGCAGCGGGCAGAATCGACGTAACAGGTCGAGGAGAGCAGTCGTGGCCCGATTCTATGAGAAGATTTTCGTCGGCCTGCTGCCAGTGTTTTTGCTGGCCTGTGAAACCGAACCGCCCAGCGACACGGAAATCGTCACGCCTAAGCTGCGACCCAATGTGCTACTGATCGTCGTGGACGACATGGGCTATAACGAGATCGGCTCCTTCGGGAGCGAGATCGACACGCCGAATCTCGATCAGCTCGCGTTCGGCGGATTGCGTTTCACCAACTTCCACGCGGCGCCGAGCTGTGCGCCCGCGCGCGCCATGCTCCTCTCGGGCACGTCCAACCACCAGGCAGGCGTCGGCTCCATGAGTATCAAACGCGCCTACGACGCCGGGCGCGAGCCCGACCCCGATGCTTTAGGATTCGGCCTGCCGGGTTACGTCGGTCATCTCAGCGAGCGCGTCGCCGCACTGCCGGAGATTCTGCGGGCGGCCGGCTATCACACCTACATGACGGGCAAGTGGGACTTAGGAAGGGCGCTCGAGGACACGCACATGCCCGCGCGGCGCGGTTTCGAATCCTCGTTTATCTTGACGACGGGAACGGCCGTCCACCTGGGCTTTCCCGACAACAACGCGAGTGGGGGCCTGCCCCGAGCCGACTCGCATCCCTATCAGGAAAATGGCGTGCCGGTCATGGAACTGCCGGAAGACTTCGCCGCATCGAAGATGTATACCGACAAACTCATCGAATACATCGATGAGAATGTAGGCGACGGACAACCATTCTTTGCCTGGCTATCGTTCACCGTTCCGCATTCGCCGATTCAGGTTCAGGACGACTGGCGGGACCGGTACGCCGGCCGTTACGATGAAGGCTACGAGGTCATCCGCGACCGGCGGTTCGCCAAGGCGAAAGAGCTCGGCATCTTTTCTGCAGACCTCGACCTCTCTCGCTACGACTCGTCCGCAGAAGATTGGAACTCGCTGAGCGATGAGGAACGCCGGGTGCAGAGCCGGCTCATGGAGCTCTATGCCGCGATGCTCGAAAACATGGACTTCCATATCGGCCGACTCGTCGCCTACCTCGAAGAGACCGGGCAACTCGAGAACACGGCTATTCTGTTTCTGTCCGACAATGGCGCAGCCGCCGGCGGCATCCCCGTCCCCCCCAACTACCCGCCCGACAACAGTTACGAGAATATGGGCCGTTTTAATTCCTGGTTGAACTACGGGCGCGGCTGGGCGGAAGCGGCCACGGCACCGTTTCGAGACTCGAAGGGCAGCATGGCAGAAGGCGGAACCCGGGCAACCGCCTTCATCCATCACGCCGCCGTCAATGATCCCGGTGGCCTGGATCACGGTTATCTCACGTTTATGGACGTCGCTCCCACCATTCTCGACATCACCGGGACCGACGCGCCGAACGGCACATTCGAGGGCCGCGAAATCGTTCCGATGATCGGCAAGTCCTTCTGGGCTCGCGCGCAGGGCAGCTCCGAGCCGGTGCATGGTCCCAACGATGCAATCGGCGCGGAACTCCACGGCAACCGTACCCTGGTTCGCGGCGACTGGAAGATTCTCATGCCCGCATCGACGGGGCAGTGGGAGCTCTTCAATCTGGTCGAAGATATCGGCGAGACGAACAATCTAGCGGACGCGCAACCCGGGTTGTTGGCCGATCTCGTCGAAGACTGGGAGCGTTTCGCGGCCGATGCCGGCGTCGCCTACTGATTATGAGGCGCTCGCCTGGACCCCGCTAGCGCCCTCCCGGCTTGTTTCTAACGTCGCCTGTTAGCTCAGCCACGCCCCATAGATCAGCCGCACCGCCATAACGAACAACAGCGCTCGAATAATCTGGGTGAAGACCTGCGGCTGAATAAAACTTCGCAGCTTCGTGCCGAGCGGAACGAAGACGAGCGCCGGCAGCACGGCAAGCAGACTTACGGTGAATTGCTCGAACGAATACGCGCGTAGCGCCAAGAGTACGGCAAAGTGGGTTCCGGAAAGCGTCGCGAAAACCGCCGCGAGGGTAAAGACATAGGCCCGCGGCGTCAGACCCAACGCATCGACATAAGACGCGAGCACCGGCGCCGAGATGCCTGTTGCCGCTTGTAGCGATCCGGCAGCAAACCCCACGGCCGGCGCCAACCGATGGCGGGAGTCTCCGGCGATCGACAGATTCGGGTGCAAGACGCGCAGCAGCAGATAAGCCACGATCCAGATTGCCAGGACCGTTGCCAGGAACCGCTCGCTCGCAAGATAAAGCACGCCGGCGCCCAACATCACCCCGGGGACGCCCGAGAGCAGTAGCCGCGGCATTTCGGGCACTTCTTTTATACAGTCCCGCAACGTCCAGGTGAGCCACAGATTGAGCACCAACACGGGCAGAATCATGATCAGTACGGTCCGCTCGACGCCTAAGAATCCCGCCATCACGGGCACGGCCACCATCGGCAGGCCGAGACCGGTCAGCCCCTTGGTCGCGCCACCTACGCCTAAGGCGACGGCGATGATGAGTAACTCCTGCCAAGCTAATTCCAGCATTTCTGTCCCCCTCATGGGGTCTGAACCCGCTACACTGAACCGATAGTCCCGAGCTCGATCACCCTCACCAGGCCGGGACGATTTTATGCAATCGTTTGCAGAATAGCGAGGTAGTCATGAGCGGTCCGCGAATAAGCTATGTTGAGCCGCAGGACATCACGGACCCCGAGATGATCGAGGAGCTCGAACGTTGCGCCGCTATCGGTACGCCGCGCCCGGAAAGCCAGTCGATTAGGGCTCATGTTCCTGCAATCTTTTTCGGCTTCGCCAAAGTTTGGCGCGACTCTTTCTACGAGGGGGTTCTAGACAACGCGGTCAAAGAACTGTGCCGCATCTATGTGTCTCACTCGGTGAAATGTGAGTATTGTGGCAATCAGAGATCCACAAAAGCACAAGGGGTCGTCGAGGCCGACTACATGGATCTACTCAATTTCGAGAAATCCGAGCGCTACGATCAGCGCCAGAAGGCTGCGCTCGCCTACGCCGAGGCCATCACCTGGGACTTGCCAACCGACGATGCGCTGTGGGAAAGGCTCCACGCCAACTTCAGCGAACCGGAACTCGTCGAACTCGGTTTCTTTATCGCCTTAACCATGGGCCAGCAACGCTGGCTGCGAACCCTTGGCATCGATCATCATCAAATCATGCCCGGATCCTCGGCCGGTATGGCATCCGGCCTTGAGGATGCAGAGCGCTCAAAGGCTACGAGGACGTCTAAAGACTACTGGGCGAAAGACAAGCTCGGCTGAGGACCCGCTCATAAGAGACTGTATGGCGGCAAAGCAGTGCGATACTCTTGGCGTCGGCATCGATACGAGTCGGACGAATAATGAAGAATCCGAGAGGTGAAGACCATGAAACATGATAGAAAAACTGCGCTAACTGGCCTCCTTACCAGGTCGACACGCCATGCGCTGATGGTCACGGCTGCAGCCTTTACCCTGAGCGGTTGCGGCGGCGACGGCACGGCCGAGGATCAAGTCTATCTGATCAAATTTCCGCATGTAACCGCGCCCGGCACACCCAAGGGTCAGACCGCACAACGTTTCAAGGAACAAGCCGAGGCACGCTTCCCGGGGCGGGTCGCCGTCGAGATCTACCCTTCCAGCCAATTAATGAATGATGACGACTCACTGGAAGCGCTGGCATTCGGCGAGATTCAGATGATCGCCGTGTCGTTGTCCAAATTCGACCGCTTGACCCATGCGTTTCAAATATTCGACCTGCCGTTCCTGTTTCCGAGCCTTGCAGCCGTCGAGAGTTTCCAGTCCGGGCCGACCGGGCAGGCGCTACTGACCGAACTGACGGATAAAGGGTTTCTCGGGCTGGCATTCTGGCACAACGGCATGAAGCAGTTCTCGGCACCGCGGCCGCTACTCGTTCCCGAAGACGCGGCTGGTCTGAAATTCCGCATCATGGAATCGGACGTCCTCCAGGCTCAGGTCCAGGCCATCGGCGGTAACCCGCAGAAAATGGCCCTCGGCGAGGTTTATCAGGCGCTGCAGACCGGCGCGATCGATGCCCAGGAGAATACCTGGTCGAATATCTACTCCTCCAAGTTCTACGAAGTTCAAGATTACGTAATGGAGAGCAATCACGGTTACATCGGCTATCTCGTGGCCGTGAATCCGCAATTCTGGCAAAGGCTGCCCGACGACATACGCTTAGGGCTAGAAGAGGTCCTCGCCGAAGTCACCGAGTGGGGCAACGCCCAGGCCGAAGTCATCAATCAGGAAGCGCGAGCCAAGGTAGCGGCTGCGGGTCGAGGCGAGATCATCGACCTGACTCCCGAGCAACTTGCCCAGTGGCAAGAAGTGATGCGCCCCGTCTGGGATCAGTTCGCCGCCGATATCGGGCCGGAGCGAATTGCAGCTGCCAGCAATGTGCAAGTCGATTAGTCGACGACGGGATTCGTGAGCTCTCTGATTCCGCGTATACGCGACTTCCTCGACCACGCCGAGGAAACCTTCATGGCCGTCGCGCTGGCGTTCATGACGATACTGACGTTCATCCAGGTCGTACTGCGCGAATTCGGCACCGGCTGGGTCTGGTCGTTGGAGGCGACTACCTACACATTCGCCTGGCTGGTTCTGATCGGCATGTCGTACGGCGTCCGCACGCAGGCACATATCGCCATCGACCTCGTCGGCAACAAGCTGGCACCCGGACCTCGGCGCATCATGGCGCTCATCGCGGTCAGCCTGTGCCTGGTCTATTGCGGGTTCATGTTCTATGGCAGCAGCCGGTTCGTGGACGGGCTCATCACGCTTGGTAACAACGCACGCGACATTCCGGCGCCGCGGTGGTTCCTGACGGGGATCATGCCGGTGGCGTTCACGCTGCTCGCTTTGCGCTTCGTGCAGGTCGGCATACGAATCTATCGTGGTGAGCTCACAAGCCTCGGCCATACGACACGGAAGTCGGATCCCGCAGAGTCCGCGTAGCGGGACGCGGACACGGCCTAACGATGAGTGCGCTGTTCCTCCTCGCGGTTTTGTTCGTCGGGCTGGCGCTGGGTGTGCCCGTCGCGATTTCCCTTGGGCTCGCGAGCGTCTCGACGATGCTGCTGTTCGCGGACCAGACGCTGTTGTCGACCAGCCAGCGATTCTTCCACACCATGCAGGTGTATCCGCTACTGGCGGTGCCGTTCTTCATTCTGGCGGCCACGTTCATGACCACGGGCGGCGTCGCCAAGCGCATGATCGTATTTGCCAACGCACTCGTCGGCCACTTCCGCGGTGGCTTGGCGATGGCATCGCTATTGGCTTGCGCGTTTTTCGCGGCCGTGTCCGGCTCCGCGCCGGCGACCGTGGTGGCCGTGGGCAGTGTCATGATCGCCGGGATGATCCGTTCGGGCTATTCGGAGAAGTTCGCGGCCGGCGTCATCTGTAACGCGGGCACGCTAGGCATCCTGATCCCACCATCCATCGTCATGGTGATTTACGGTGCGGTCACGGAGTCGTCTATCGGCAATCTGTTTATCGCGGGCCTTCTGCCGGGAATTCTGCTGACGATCATCATGATGCTGACGATTGCGGTTATCGCGCGATATCAAGACCTGCCCCGCCAACCACGTGTCAGCTTGAAGCAAGCACTGCGCGCCGGCTGGGAGGCGATCTGGGGTCTGTTGCTGTTGGTCATCATCCTGGGCGGCATTTATGCGGGGATCTTCACGCCGACCGAAGCGGCGGCGGTCTCTGCCGTCTATGCGTTCGTCATCGCGGTATTTGTCTATAAAGACATCAAACTCGCGGACGTGCCAAAAGTACTGACCGACGCCGCCAAGATGACGGCAATGCTGATGTTCATCATAGCCAATGCCTATGTATTCGCCAACGTGCTGACGACGGAACAGATCCCCCAAGCCGCTTCGGAGTGGATCGTCGGCCTAGGACTACCCCCGTGGGGATTCCTGATCGTGATGAACATTCTGTTGCTGGCGGCCGGCAATTTCATGGAACCGACGTCGGTCGTCCTGATCCTGACGCCGATCCTCTATCCCATCGCCATGCAACTCGGCATTGATCCAATACACTTAGGCATCATCATGGTCTTGAACATGCAGATAGGCCTGGTCACACCGCCGGTTGGGCTGAACCTCTTCGTCACAGCCGGCGTCGCAAACATGTCGATGGAAGACGTCATCCAGGCGTCGCTGCCGTGGCTGATGATACTGTTGAGTTTCTTAATCATCATCACCTATATCCCGGGCATCTCTCTGATCGTTCCACGGTGGCTGGGACTGATTTGAACCGCCATGCGAGAATTTCGATACGACACCGAGATGCGACAATCCGCTTACACTCCAGGGGAATAAAAATGAGAGCTGTTAGCTTCGTCCTGAGTCTGTCACTAACCGCCGCACTACTGGGCGCATCAAATTTGGCCGCGCAAGAACGCGTCTGGGCCTACGATCAATCCATCGAGCAGATCAGCGAACATGTCTATCGCTGGGGCTCCGATAATCAGTTCGGAGTCTACATCCTGACGGATGAAGGTATCATCGTTATCGATGGCCATTACTGCGGCTCCGGAACGGTCTCCTGGCTCAAGGATCAGCTGACGCAGCGTTATGATGTACCGGTCAAGTACGTGATCCTAAGCCATGATCATCCGGATCATGCCTGTGGATCAGAAGTTTTCAACGATACCGCGACCACCATCAGCCACCGCAACCTCAGGCCACATATGCTTTTCGAGCAGCGGGTCTCGGCCATACCGGAGATTACGTTCGACGATGAGATGGACCTGCATCTCGGCGGCGTGCATGTCAGGCTGCTTTATTTCGGCCCAACCCATAGCGATAACCTGATCCAGATCCATATTCCCGACGAACGCGTTCTGGTTGCGATCGATTCCGCCAAGGGCCGCTCACTATTTCCTGACTTCCGCGATATGGATGTCAACAATCAGCTTGAGGTCATGAAGATCTTGGCCAATCTACCGGACGTGGATATCGTCCTGCCGGGCCATGGGCCGGTTGTAGATCAGGATGCGTTCATGGACCACTACCGCTATCTCGACGCCATGAAGATGAGCGTCCTGCAACACATGGCGGCCGGGCGCACGCTCGCGGAAATCAAGACACTTGTCGCCTCTTCACACATGGAGGCATTCGGGGACTACCGCGGCATGGACGCCTTTCTGGTGCCGAATATCGTGACGATGTACGACTACCTGTACCGATACCGCGAACCGAACGTGAGCATCAAACAAGATGAGGCGGTCCTGTGTATCGAAGACTCGACTCAGTGTCGCACGAGCGTACTCGATCTGTGACGCAGATTTAGGCGGTTCGCTCCTCTCGTAGGTAACCCGCCGTCGAGAAGATCGCGGCGAGCACCCAGAACAGCGGCCCCAGGCCGGCCGGATAAATCGGCAGGTCCTGCGGAATAAAGACAATGAAAATGAAGCCGAGATCGACGACACTCAGCGTGACGATGTTAATCCAATAGCCCATGGTGCTGTTGCGCCAGTTCCAGCGTATACCGACGACGATCGCAATGACGCCGAAGAAGAGCAGGTGCCACGCGCCTTGTACGATTCTGGCTTCGAGCATGCTCGGGTCCATCCCCGCGCCCATTTGATAGAGACCGTTAGCCGCGTAGACGTGCAGTAACCCCCAAATCACGAAAAACGTTGCGCCGATTCGATGCATCATGGTGATCTCTCCACGCCGTTGTTCGGTCTTCTACTGTTGCGAATGCTAGGGCCGCCGATTGAGCCGATCCATCCGGCATGTTATACGTTTCTGCCAGGGCGCCGCAATCAGACACAACAATCGCGCCACTCGCCGACTCACAGGAGACCTCACCATGTCCGCATCCAACCGAAATAAACAGCTGTTCCGATGTCTAGCCGTCAGTATTGCCGCCACATCGCTTGCGCTCGTCGCCGGCTGTAGTAGCGACCCGCAACGCTACGAGTACATCCACACGGCAGGTGTCGAGCTCGGCTACAACATGCCGTACACGCCGGCGATCAAAGTACATTCAGGCAAGCTCGTGTTTCTCTCCGGTGTGACCGCTGCGCCGATCTACCACAGCCACCCCCATGTACCCGCCGAGTTCGACGATCTGTCGTTCGATGCGGGAAGTCAGGCCACATTGACCATGGCGAACCTCAAGCTGGCGGTTGAGGCGGCCGGCGGACAACTTTCGGATATCGTCCAACTGACGCGTTTCATGGTAGATCAGGATGCGAATCAAGATGCGATCAACGCGGCCATCGCCGTAGCCTGGGGCAGTGACCACCGTCCGGCCAGCACGTCGATTGAAATTCCGCGACTCGCAACCGACCCGCGCTTGGTTTTGGAGATCGCCGCTATCGCGGTCGTGCCAGAATGACGCATCGCGACGCCGCCCTGCACGGCACACGAAACCGGTGCGTTACAGCTCCGAATAAACGATCTCTCCACCGATCACGGTCATGACCGAGCGAAGGTTCTCGATCTCCGCTTCCGGCACCGTCAGATAGTCACGGTCGAGTACGGCGAAGTCGGCGAGCTTGCCAGGCTCGAGGCTACCGAGATCATTCTCGCGGAACAACATATAGGCATTGGTACGCGTATGCGCAATCAACGCCGCCTCGCGAGACACCGTTTCGACTAACGTCTGATCTCCAGACCCCGAACGTCCGCTGACGACCCAGCCCAGCGTATGGAACGGATTCGGGCTCGCAACCGTGGTCGCATCAGAACCGAGGCCCCAAACGCCGCCGAGGTCGTGAATGGTTCTTGCCGGCGGCATATGCTGGCCGGCTTCGCCGGCACTCCGCATCCGTTCCGGTGACATGTTCCTGCGCGAGGCATGCACGGCGAACACCATTCCCAGGTCGATCGCGCGGAGGATGGAGTCCGGCGAGATCGCGTCGTTGTGCGCGATGGTCCAGCGTAACGCGCCGATTGGATGGGTCTCGTTGACGAGTTCGAAGACGGTCAGCATGTCGCGGATCTTTTCGTCGCGCGAGGAATGCTCGTTCAGTTGCCAGCCGTTTTCCGCGGCCGCAATGGAGATCGCTTCGAACTTGTCCAAGTCCTCCTGGGAAATCTGCCACGGTTGCGCCCGCATCGGGCGGTACACGGTTTCGCCGTAGCCGAATTGCGCAAAGCGTAAGCCCGTCATGTCGGGGCTAAGACTTTCGAGCGCCGCGATGATCTCCTCGGCGGAGCCGCCGCCGACACCGGTCTGGCCGTTGAGCGAATAAAAGACCCGCATGCTCAAGTCATCACTGGCAGCCGCACGTCTAACGGCGTCGTAATGAGCCGGAGTGACGGAATTACCACCGACGTCATACACCGTCGTGAGTCCCATCTTGTTCAGGCTCGTCGTAGTCTGCTGCAGGCTCGCATCCCAGACGTCATCGGCGACGGCAGGGATAAACGCGGTCACGAGATCCATCGCGCCGCCGACAAGCTCTCCGGTCAGGTTGCCCGCGCCGTCCTTCACCAAGCTGCCGCGCCCCGCATAAACGGTCTCGCCGGTAATTCCGGCCGCCGTTAGCGCCGCCGAATTCGCGAAACCGCGCCGATAACCTTCCTGAATATAGAACGGTATGTCCGGGGCAACCGTATCGAGTTCAGCCAGCGTGAACAGCTCACTGTTGTCATGAAACTGACCGAAGTTCCAGCCGCCCACGACCACGACCCACTCACCCTCAGGCAAATTACGCGCGCGTTCCTTGATCATCTCGAATGCCTGGGCGCGGGAATTGATGCCGTCCCACCGAACGTGGCGATACCACTGTTGTGTCGCGCGTACGAAGTGCATGTGATTATCGATCAGGCCTGGCACAACGGTCCGTCCCGCCAGATCCGTATGCTTCGTACCCGCCGCCGCTAGGGCCATGATCTGCTCATCAGAGCCTACCGCGAGTATCCGGTCATCCTGAATCGCAAGGGCCTGCACGACGCTGAAACCCGTGTCTACGGTAAGAATCCGGCCGTTGGTCAGAATCCAGTCCGGCTCGAGCGGCGCATTGCACGCTGTTAAACCGGAGAGCGCCAGAAGCACCGTCGTAAGAGCGTTATACGAGCGCATCATCCCTCTCCTTTATATTATTTCGTAACTGCGCTTGGAATGGTGGAGCTTGATCGTGACCGAACCTTCGCATAAAAGCCAGGGACGGACCTCGTAGACACGGGCACCGGACGCATGCATCGGGTCCTCAGCAGCAATCGCTCTGGCCGCGTCGATATCCTTCGCGCGAATGATCACCATACCTTCGCCACGCCACTCCTGCTCGTCGTCGGTCCAGAACGGGCCGGCCCCGAACAGGATCCCCCGTTCCTCAAGCGAGATCTGGAATTTCAGATGCTCGTCCAATACCTCCATCACCGGTCCGAGCCCGTCTGCGGGCCGGGTAAAGACCGCGTAGAACTGTTTCCTCAGCATCCCCTCACAGGCATCTCTTACGTCCTGTGCCGTGATTTTCGGTTCTGACATTTAACTCCTCCGCAGTGCTTCACCCGGGGCCGGATGCACTCAATAGGGCGGCACGACCGTCACGGTGAGCCCGTCCAGCTCCTCGGTGACCGAGATCTGGCAAGTGAGACGACTGGTCTCGCGGCGCTCGTTGGCCGAATCCAGCATCGCGTCCTCGATATCTTCCATCTCCGGCAACCTGTCCGCCCAGGCCGGATCGATGTAGGCATGGCAAGTGGCGCAAGAACAAGCGCCGCCGCACTCCGCTTCGATTCCGGCAATGCCGTTCATCGTCGCGCCTTCCATGACCGAGTAACCGACCGGGACTTGGATCTCTTCTCGCGTGCCATCCGGTTGCACATATACGACGGTAGGCATCTTCTACCAGGGCATGACCGAGCCGTCGTAGTTTCGCGGCCGGCCATCATAACTGTCATCGAGACCCTCTATAACGGAAGCCATAGCGGCGACGGCCTGCGCAGGCGTCTTCGCGGCGGCGAAGCGATTCGGGAGTGCGGCTGCCAGCATGTCGGTCGCCACAGTCCCCGGCGCTATCAGTGCGACGATGATGCCGCGCCCCGCGAGCTCGGCGCGCGCTTTTCGCATGGCCATGTTCAGCGCAGCCTTGCTGATCCCGTAAATCGGAAAACTACCTGCACCGCGATCTGGCGACACCGAACCAGCCCCGCTGGTGATCGAAACAATCTTCTTCTGCTCGCTGGCTGCCACGTGATCGGCGAAGGCCTCGGCCATCTTTAGCGGCGCAAAGACATTCACCGCAAGTACCTGTTCGAAAGTGGATGAGTCCAGAGAACCCCAACGCTGCTTCTCCAGGTCACCGAGGATACCGGCGTTGTTGATCAATAGATCAATGGGGGTGCCCCGGTAGACTTCTGCGAGCGCCGCAATACGATCGTTATCGGTCACATCCAGCTGTTCAATGATCAGATGTTCATATCCCTCCGCTAGAATCAGCAATTCGTTCGCCCGCTCCGGCGAACGCACGGTCGCCAGCACATTCCAACCGGCAGCGGTGTAGTGCTCTACAAACGCGAGACCGATGCCGCGGTTGGAGCCTGTAATCAGGACCGTGGACCGATCGGGGTCGATGGTGCCGGCCTGCGTCGCAGCCGCCGCGAGTGTCGCGGTGACAATAATCGTTACCGCAGCGCGGCTGAAACACTGTGTGATAGGTGCTCTCATTGATTCTCTCCGATGTGCGGTATGAACGAACGCCCGGTAAGTGCCAATCTTAACCGGCCTGATGGTCCGGTCTCGACTACCACAAGATTCCGGCACCCGGGACCGTTGGCTAGTCGGCAAACTCTATGCTACAGTTTGGTCAGACCAATATGGTAGGACCAATTATGACGGCCGTGAGCCCTTCCAGAACCGAGGAAATCTCTAACGTCCTACGCGATGAAATCCTCCGCGGCCAGTATCGGCCCGGGGAGCGGCTGCCCTCGGAGCGCGACCTTACGAGCCGCTTCGAAACCAGCCGGGGCACCGTTAGGGAAGCATACAAGAAGCTCGAACAACTCGGACTCTTATCGATACAGCCCGGCGGCGCCCGGGTGGTACCGATCCAGGACTGCACGCTGGACGTCCTCGGGCCGTTGCTGGATCTCGGCGACGTGCCGAATCCGAAGCTGATCGATCAGGCCCTGGAGATCGCCGGCGTGCTCGTCGAATTTGCGGTCGTGAAGGCGCTGGAGAACGGTAGCGACACCACGATCGCAGCAGCACGCGCGATCACCCGCGAGATGCTGGCCGCCGAAGTGGAGAATATTCAGAAAGTTCGGGCACCGCCTCGGCTGATTCGGCTCTTCGCCGAGTCGGCCGACCATCTCGTACTGCTGCTGATCATGAACGGCTTACGCTCTCGGATGCTGGAGCGACTGCATGCCGTCGGCTTTCCGCCGCGCCACGATCCGCAGGCGCTGCGCCGTATCGCAGAGACACTCGACGACGCGCTTGAGGCACACGATGTCAACCAGGTCGCGGCCGTTATGAGAGAGCTATTCGACTTGTTACGCAACAGCGTGCAGCACCACTTCAAGTACCTGGAACACGAACGTAAGTCGGTAGCCACATGAACCTCAAACGCATCGCACCGGTTGTCGTCATCGTCGCCGCACTACTCGGCGCCGCCGCGATCGTCGCGACCACGGAACGACTTCAACCTGCACAGCCCGATCCTGTTGCGCCGACGGTCAGAGTCGTGATGGCTGACCCAAAGACCGTGCGCATGGTCGTTCACGCGCAAGGGACCGTGACACCGAGAACGGAAACGGCCGTGGTGCCGGAAGTATCCGGAACCGTGGTCTGGATATCTCCAAATCTCGTTGCGGGTGGCTATTTCGAAGCGGGCGAGCCGCTGTTGAGAATTGACGATCGTGACTATCTGGCCACGGTAGCAAGAGCCCGAGCCAGCGTCAGCCGCGCCGAAGCGGAGCATGAGTATAGCGATTTCGAGCTGCGGAGGCTGGAAGAGCTCGACACTCGTCAACTGATCAGCCGCTCCGACCTTGAGGCCGGTATACGCGCAGCGCGAGTCGCCGAGGCCAACCTGCAGGATGCGCGGGTCGCGCTCGAGCAGGCCCAACGCAACCTCGAGCGGACAGAAATTCCGGCACCGTTTAAGGGTCTGGTCAGAAACGAACAAACCGATGTCGGCCAGTTCGTCAGCCGCGGCGTAACCATCGCGAATCTCTACGCCGTGGACTACGTCGAGGTGCGCCTGCCGATCGCAGATCAACAACTGGCCTACCTCGATCTGCCGTTGACGCAGCGTGGCGAGCTGGATGACGCGACTGCACCGACCGTGACGCTGTCGGCGAACTTTGCCGGTCAAGACTACCGCTGGACGGGCAAGTTGGTTCGCACGGAGGCGGAGATTGACTCTCGCAGCCGAATGGTCCAGGTGGTTGCGAGAATTAGTGCAGAGGGTGTCTCACGAGACGATCCCAACGCGTTGCCGCCACCCGTCGGACTGTTCGTTCATGCCGAAATCGAGGGCCGTTCGGCCGAGAACATCGTCGTCGTACCGCGAGCCGCGATTCGGAATACGAACGAGGTCCTGGTCGTAGATGAGGAGAACCGGCTGCGGTTTCGCACGGTCGAACTGCTGCGTGTCTATGGTGACGACGCATTCATCAGCAGCGGATTGTCCAAAGGAGAACTCGTGTCTATCTCGCCGCTGCAGGTTGTTATCGACGGCATGCGCGTCGAACCCCTGCTTCAGCATGACGAGATACCAGAAAGATGACACGCCTCATCGGCTGGTTTGTCGGCAATCCCGTCGCGGCGAATCTCCTGATGATGATTCTGGTCGTCGGCGGCCTGATCTCCTTGACGCAACTCAAGCAAGAGGAATTTCCTGAGATCGATCTAGGCATCGTTCAGGTCAGAGTGCCTTACCTTGGCGCCGCTCCCGAGGAAGTAGAGTTGGGCGTCTGTATCCGCATCGAAGAAGCGCTCGAGGGGGCTCAATCCATCTACCGCATGACCTCCGCGTCCAGTGAGGGCATGTGCACTGTGACACTGGAACTCGAGTCGAGCGCCGACGATATCGAGGCGCTCAACGACATCAGCGGCCGAGTCGATGCGATCTCGACCTTCCCGGCAGAAACCGAGCGACCGATCGTCTCTTTATTGACCTCTCGGAACCAGGGACTGGAGATCGTAATCGCAGGTGACACAGACGAGCGCACGCTGAAGACGCTCGCGCTGGAGATGCGCGAGGAGATCGCCGCGATGGACGGCATATCGCAGGTCGAGGTCGCCTATGTTCGCGCGGACGAGATCTCGATCGAGGTCTCGGAGCAGACCCTGCGCCGCTATGGACTGACGCTGGACCAAGTTGCGAATGCCGTACGCCGCTCGTCGCTGGATCTGCCCGGCGGCACGATTCGAGCCGGGGGCGGTGAGATCCTGGTCAGAACCAAAGGCCAGGCGTACCGAGGTTCGGAATTCGAAAATATTGTGGTCGTTTCTGCAGCCGATGGCACGACAATCACACTCGGCGAGATCGCGACGATCGTCGACGGCCTCGAGGAAGGCGATCTGAGCGTACGATTCGACGGACAACCGGCCGCGATGGTCGCGATCTACCAGGTGGGCAGCGAAGACATCATCGATATTCGCGACAAAGTCAGAGCCTACGTCGAGAATGCCCAAGCACGAATGCCCGAAGGAATCGAGCTGACGATTTGGCGGGATGAATCCGAAGAAATCGAGGCGCGCCTCAGTATTCTCTTGGCAACCGCAGTCGGCGGCCTCGCACTGGTATTGTTGTTGCTGTCCCTGCCGTTACAATTTCGCCTGGCCATGTGGGTCGCGGCCGGCATCCCGATCGCGATGTTGGGCACGATCGCATTGTTCATCCCCCTTGGCATCACACTCAGCACGATGTCGGTTATCGCATTCATTCTCGTTCTCGGCATCGTCGTCGATGATGCGATCGTCGTCGGCGAGCGTATCTATGCCCACGAGCGCCACGCCGAGAATCAACACTCGGCAGCCATCGAAGGCACTGCCGAAGTCGCGGTCCCGGTGATATTTGGCGTCTTGACCACGATGGCGGCATTCCTTCCTATCATGCTCCTCCCGGGACGGATCGGCTCGTTGTTCTCCGTGCTGGGTTACATCGTCGTGATCTGTCTGGTGTTCAGCGTCATCGAATCCCAGTTGATCCTGCCGTCGCATCTGGCGCACCGTCGCATCGAACCGCGTGCAGGCCGTCCGAATGCGTTCGTCGCACGCTGGCTAAAGTTTCAAGAGCGCCTGGCCGCCGGTATCGAGGACTTCGCCGAGCGACGCTACGGGGAGGCGTTGAGCCGGGTCCTGGAGTGGCGCTACCTGGTACTGGCCGTCGGCGTTGGCATCCTCACGCTTACGCTCGCGCTCGTCGTCAGCGGCCGGATCAGCGTAGAGTTCTTTCCCTCGATAGCGGGTGACCGAGTGGTTGCGAGGCTGACCATGCCCGAGGGTATCGCGGTAGCGGAGACGACCCGAGCGGCGCAACAGATCGAGCAGGCGGCACAGATTCTGAGAAGTGAACTCAACCTCACCCGACAGGACCAACCGAGCGTGATACAACACGTACTCACGACGATCGGGCAAGGCTTGGCCGGCGGTCGGCCCGGCGGCGGCACAAGCTTATCAACGCCGGTCAGCCATCGCGCCGACGTGGCCATCTCGCTCGTGCCCGCGGCGGAACGAAGCGAGTTCCCATCGGACACCATTGCCGAGCGTTGGCGCGAACTCACGGGGCCGATCGCCGACAGCGTCGAGCTGACGTTCTCGGCCAGTCAGCTTTCCGCCGGCGATGCCATTTCCATTCAATTGCGCGGCAGGAACGTCGATGATCTGGCGGCTGCGGCCGCCGACCTGCGCGCCGAACTCTCACGATTCGTTGGCGTTGCCGATGTTTCGGACTCGTTCCGCTCGGGCAAGCAGGAAGTTCGATTGTCGCTGCGACCCGAGGCGCAGCATCTCGGACTAACGCTCGATGACCTCGCACGACAAGTACGCCAAGCTTTCTACGGCGAGGAGGCGCAACGCGTCCAGCGCGGCACCGAGGACGTGCGGGTCATGGTCCGCTATCCGGAGACGGAACGGCGCTCGCTCGGCGACCTCGAGGACATGCGCATTCGAACTTCCGACGGTACCGAAGTGCCGTTCGCAGCGGCAGCAGAGTTCACGCTCGGCCAGGGCTACTCGACAATCACCCGGATCAACCGGCAACGCGTCGTGACGGTCAGGGCCGACGTCAACCGCAGCATAACGACGCCCGAAGCCGTATTGAACTCGCTCGCGGCCGAGGCATTACCGCGAATCGTCGCCGGCTACCGCGGAGTGACGTATTCCCTTACCGGCGAACAGGAAGAGCGGGCGGAGTCGTTCGGCGGGATGGCGCGGCTGTTCCCGGTGGCGCTGCTTATCATGTACGCATTACTCGCGATACCGTTGCGGTCCTATCTGCAACCACTGATTATCATGAGCGGCATCCCGTTCGGCGCCGTCGGCGCGATCGTGGGTCATCTCATGATGGGTTGGTCGCTGGCCCTGCCGTCGATTTTAGGCATGATTGCGCTATCGGGCGTCGTCGTAAATTCGAGCCTGGTACTGGTGGACTACATCAACCGGCAGCGGCGGACTGGCGTCCCCGTTCTGAATGCTGTGCGGCGTGCCGGTGTCGTACGCTTCCGGCCGATCATGTTGACGTCGATCACGACGTTCGCCGGACTCACTCCATTGATGCTGATCGACAATCCGGCCACCGCGTTTATCATACCGATGGCCATCTCGCTGGGTTGGGGCGTCCTATTCGCAACCGTGATCACGCTGTTCCTCGTCCCGAGTCTGGTCCTGATTCTCGAGGATTTACGACCGGCGACGATGCTCACTCCAGAGATGAAGCCGACACGAACTCGACCACAGTACGCCACCGGACACTGAACGGACGTCAAACTGAAGTTTTCTTAAGATTGACCGATTGACCCGGCAGCCGCCTACCCGGTTGGGTTTTGAAGCTTAAACTACCGTTGTTTGATCAATCACCGCTTGTAATCGGAGTCTACCGGGAAGGAACCCGGAGTCTCTTGGGCGGTTTTCTTCGGCTCAGGAGACATCATGGGTAAGAGATTATATGTCGGTAATTTGCCGTACACCGTCAGCGAACAGGACCTGATCGATAAATTCGCCGCCATCGGCACTGTCGAATCCGCCACGCTCATCACCGATCGCGATTCGGGCCGTAGTAAGGGATTCGGTTTCGTCGAGATGGCAACCGATGCCGAGGCTCAAAAAGCCATAGAGGAAGTCAACGGCACAGACTATGACGGCCGTCCGGTCACCGTCAACGAAGCCAAGCCGATGAACAAACGCGACAGCGGAAGCCGCTGGTAAGTTCGCTAGCTTCACTCCATCAACGTTGTAGAGACCCGCTCACTGCGTAGCGACGCGGTCACTTGCCTGCGCGCGGCACCGAGTCCATCCTTAAGCCCAGACCGCCATGCTCTCCCAAGATCACCTCAGAAATATTGCCATCATCGCCCATGTCGATCACGGCAAAACGACGCTCATAGACAAACTTCTACAGCAGTCGGACACGCTGGATTCACGTGTCGTCCTACCCGAGCGCGCGATGGATTCCAACGAGCTGGAACGCGAGCGAGGAATTACGATTCTGTCGAAGAACGCCTCCATCACTTGGCGCGACTGGCGCATCAACATCGTCGACACGCCCGGGCATGCAGACTTTGGCGGCGAGGTCGAGCGGGTGCTGTCGATGGTGGACAGCGTGCTACTGCTCGTTGACGCCGTGGAAGGCCCGATGCCGCAAACTCGATTCGTGACGCAGAAGGCGTTCGCCCACGGTTTCACGCCACTGGTCGTCATCAACAAGATGGACCGGGATGGCGCCCGTCCGGACTGGGTTCTGGATCAGACCTTCGAACTATTCGACCGTCTCGGCGCGAGTGACAAGCAACTCGACTTTCCCGTGATCTATGCCTCTGCCTTGGAAGGCCGCGCCAGTACCGATTCCGAGGCGCGAAGCGGAGATATGAACCCGTTGTTCGAGTTGATCATCTCGCACGTGCCGGCACCGAAGGTCGACAGCGATGGCCCATTACAGTTGCAGGTCTCCAGTCTCGACTACAGCCCCTATGTGGGCGTACTCGGTATCGGTCGAATCGCGCGGGGCAGAGCGGATACCAATACCCCGATCACAATCGTTCGCCCCGACGGCTCGACGCGCGCCGGCAAGCTCCTCGAACTCTTCGGTTTCGACGGACTGGAGCGCAATCGTATCGAGGCAGCCGGCGCAGGGGACATCGTGCTTTTTAGCGGTATAGAGGACCTGAAGATATCCGAAACGGTCTGTGACCGCGATCACCCGGAACCGCTCCCCGCCCTGCAAGTGGATGAACCAACGATCAGTATGACATTCCAGGTCAATAAGTCGCCGTTCGCCGGCAAAGACGGAACGTTTCTGACCAGTCGGCAGATTCGCGAGCGCCTTGATCGGGAGATTAAACACAACGTCGCCCTACGCGTCGAGAGCACCGCAGACCCGGATAGATTCCGCGTTTCCGGACGCGGCGAGCTACATTTATCAATACTCATCGAAACCATGCGCCGAGAGGGTTTTGAACTCGCGGTCTCCAGGCCCGAGGTCATTGAACGCGAACTCGACGGTGTGCTTTGCGAACCGTGGGAACAGCTGACTGTCGACTTCGAGGCGGCTTATCAAGGCGCCGTCATGACCCGTCTAGCCGAACGCAAAGGCGAGCTGCAGACCATGGTTCCCGATGGACGGGGCCGCGTGCGGCTAGATTACCGGATACCGGCCCGCGGACTCATTGGCTTTCGAACCGAGTATCTCACGGCGACAGCCGGTACCGGCCTGCTTTATCACGTCTTCGAGGTCTATGATCGCCAGGTCCCAGGAGAGATCGGCCAACGCAATAACGGCGCGATGGTGTCGGTCGCAAACGGCAAGGCGCTCGCTTACTCGCTCTTCAATCTCCAGAACCGGGGTAAATTACTGATCGGGCACGGCGAGGAAGTGTATGAGGGCATGATCGTCGGCGTGAACAATCGGAATACAGATTTACCCGTGAATCCGACCAAGGGCAAACAGCTTACCAATATCCGCGCTGCGGGATCGGACGAGAACATTATCCTAACGCCACGGCTGCGATTCTCTTTGGAGCAAGCGCTGGAATTCATCGATGATGACGAACTCGTGGAGGTTACGCCTGCCAGTATCCGTCTGAGGAAGAAGCTGCTGACTGTAGGGGAACGCCGCCGTGCCGACAGGAATCGTGCGTGATATGAGTGAGCCCGGACTACCGAGTAATGTCTGCCACGGCGGTCCTCACGGCCCCCGCATCCTCGAAGTCCGTCCAGGCGAATACCAGCCGCTGGTCGGCATAGACCATACGCGGGAAATCGGCCGGGCGGCCTATGTCGATAAACGCGACTGTCTGACTATCGCCGACTAGCCCTGCGGATGAAACCCGGCGAATCACCAGTGCCACTCCGTCCGCTTCGCTGCGAAGCCAGCTGACGACCGCGTCGCCGGAATCGATCACTACTACATCGACGTGACCGAAACTGCCCGTCGTATCGATCTCGACGGGTTCGCCGAAGCTCCGTCCCGCATCCACCGAACGGGCCAGGCGTACTGAGGGATTGTTAGCCGCAGCAGTAAACCAGACAACCGCCACGGTGTCTTCATCCGCCGCGACCGCCGGACCGTTGATCGGACACCCCTCGATCACCCAGTTGTCCGGACTGATGGGCAAGGCCGCTTGCCATCGCGCATCAGCCATGCGCCGAATCACGATGTCCCGCACTTCCTCGGTCGTTCGGTCACGATAGACGAGCACCGGACCGCCGGAGGCGAGAGCGACGTCCGGCAGGCAACAATCACAAGCCATGTTGTCGAGCTCTATCGACTCGCGACGTTCGCCCGCGGCGCTGAATCGCGCGTAGTGCACGCCCGTACCGAGCAGGTTGCCAGCCGCGTCCTCATAGAGGTACTCACCATCCTGGATAAAGTTTCGCCCGTCGAGCCAGACAGCGCCGACGCCGCCCTGCTGGGGAAAGAGGGTCACGAAACCATGCTCCGATTCGGTGCCATCCTGATGCAGCAACAACGGCGCCTGCCAGCTCGCGCCGCCATCTGTAGACAGCGCCAGCATCGCGTCATAAGCGAAATAGCTATCGGGCTGATAGCGCAACCAGTGTGCGGCCCACAGATCCTCGGAGATCTGCACCACCGACGGGATGTCTGCCCAGTTAACGAACCAATTGTCGCCCTCCGCCACGGTCCGGGCCGCGGACCAAGCATCCGCGCGCAACGAAGAGAATTTCAATGCGTAACCGTCGAGCGTGGGTTCAAGCCAACTTAGGATCACTTCACCCTCGGGACCGACGGCGAGATTCGGCTGTCCACTGCCCGCTGCCGCCGGGCTTACAACCTCAGTAACGGTCACCGGACCAGGCGGTGGACGATCACAGCCGAGCGCGAGCAGCACAAGGACCGCCAGCGATAACACACGCAAGTACGCTGCAGATCGGCGACTCATAAGACCACTCCAGGTAGATCGACTGCTCAACAGCACAGTATAAGAAATAATACCGACGCAACGCGAGCGGCGGCCAGTGTCTAGGTAATCTGCGGATGCTGCCGATGCCAGGGTGTCGCTGCCTCAAACGCACGGGCAAAGCGGAACACCTTCGCGTCTTCGAACATCCCCCCGACCAGCATCATTCCCACCGGCAGACCTGCTGCATTAAAACCGCAGGGGATGGAAATCGCCGGTTGGCCCGTGAAATTGAAGATACAGGCGTTCTTGCGCCGCTGCACCACATGATCGTGCGGCTGCGCCGAGATCAGCGCGGCCGCAACCGTCGATGTGGGCATCGCCAGAACATCACAATCGTCCATGACTGCCTCCACTTTCGCTATGAATTCCCGCCTGAAAGTCTGGGCGGCCTCGTAATCTGAATCCGACCACTTGGTCACACTCGCATAGCGCTGCCGGAAGGCGTCGCTGAAGGCTTCGGGATCGTCCGCGAGCGCCTCTCCATGGGCATGAGCAATCTCGGAGAATGTTACGTCGACTTCGTCGAGCGCCCTTTCGACATCCGGTAGATCCATGTCGACAACTCGTGCGCCAAGCTCCTTGAATGTCTCCAAAGCCTGATCGACGAGATCGACCACCTCAGGATCGCCACCGGTAAAAAAGAATCGGCGGGGAACGCCGACAACCGCACCATCGAGGGACTTGTTCATCTGTGTAAAGTAATCGTCCGCGATACGATTTATCGAGTGCGGATCGTTGCTGTCTGGGTCTTGAATCGCACGTAGCACGAGTGCCACTTCGCGTACGGTTCTGGCTAATGGACCTACGTGATCCATCGATTCGACCAATGGCAGAACGCCCGCTGTGCTGACTAGACCGAACGTGGGCTTGTGCCCCACGATGCCACAGCACTGCGCCGGTTGGCGAACCGAACAACCCGTATCCGTACCGATCCCGGCGTAAGCCATACCCGCCGCTACGGCGACCGCCGAGCCGCCGCTGGAGCCGCCCGGATGATGATCCAGTCGCCAAGGATTCGAGACCGCGCCGTAATAAGGATTAATGGAAGTCGAGCCGAATGCCATCTCGTGCAGGCTGGTCTTGCCGAGAATCACAGCACCAGCAGCGGACAGACGCGTAACAACCGCGGCATCAGACTTCGGAATCCAGCTAGCGTAATATTTGCTGCCAGCGGTCGTGAGTATTCCTTGAGTCGCGATCAGGTCCTTTATAACGATTGGGATCCCATGCAGCGGTCCGCGGTCGTGACCATTGGCGAGTTCTGAATCGGCTAGCTGTGCTTGCTCCAGCGCCAGATCCGCAGTCACCGTGATGAATGCATTGAGCCGGTTCTCCAATCGCTCGATCCTATCGAGCATCAATGTCGTCAACGCGACCGCAGAAAACTCGTTGGACCGAATCAGCGCACCAACTTCGAGGATAGTCGCAAATTCGATGATTCTTTCTGTCATGTGCCGTACACCGAGACTTTGTGGCTGATTATGGTTGAAGTCTATCCCCTGTAGCATGATCATGATGTGGAAACTCGGGGAACCTAATCAGCCCCTATGAGCCTGACGAAGGATTAGCGCAAACTTCTCGTCACATAGGCAAATGAAGCTTCTACTCAAGATTCTTGGTATTTCGACGGCGGTTTTGGCGGCACTGGTCGTCGGCGGCGCCATCTTTATCGGCTGGCTGTTCGATCCCAACGACTATAAGGACTATGTAGCGGACTGGGTCGAGTCCCGTACGGGACGAGACTTTGTTATCGAAGACGACCTGGAGCTGACATTTTTCCCATGGCTTGGTGTTGAGACTGGAGGCCTGAGACTAGGCAACGCCGAGGGGTTCGGTGCAGAACCATTCGCCACGGCCGATCGGGCGATCGTTCGCGTCAAAATACTGCCGCTGTTTCTAGCCCGCGTTGAGTTCGGCAATCTCGAAGTGGATGGCTTGGAGCTGAATTTAGGCCGAGATTCTGAGCGCCGCGGCAATTGGGAAGACTTGACCGCAAACACTGGTCCTGCTTCAGGCACTGGCAGCACGACACGCGGCGGTGACAACGCGTTCCAGGATCTCACTATTGAAGGCGTCGAGATTAGCAACGGCGTGATCTTCTGGCGTGAGAATACAACCGAAGTCCGCTACATCATCTCCGACCTCTCACTCGAAACCGGCCCGATCCTGATCGGACAGCCGATCAGAACAGAACTCAGCTTCCGCTTGGTCGGAGTCGAACCGCAGTTTACAGCTCAGCTCACTGCCACCGGTAGTGCGCTGATCAATCCAGCGGGTTCTCGCTACCTCGTCGAAGACTTAAGGCTTGGCTTCTATGTGGAGGACGGCCGCCATGTGGAGCGCGCCGCCGGTAGTCTCGAGTCAACAATCAGCGTGTCTGTAGACGCGAGGACCGTCACGTTTGCCGACTCCCGGCTCGAGATGTCTCTGCGGGACCCACCCTTCGGTCCGGCCGATCTTCAGCTTGGCGCGACCTGGGCGAGTAGCCGGCTGGATCTGAGCTCTGGAACCGCCGATGTCGCGGATCTGACGACCAACACCAACGGCATTCTGGCGACCTGGGAGGTCGCTGGCCTGAATCTTCTCACCGATCCCGAGCTGACGGGCGCAGTGCGTATCGAGGACGAGTCCCTCGGAGCGGCGCTGGATCTATTGAACCTGCGGGGTGACGCCCGCGACGCTGCGGAACCGCTGGGCAGATTCGACCTGGAAGCTGGGTTTGCGCTGCGGCCGGCAAGCCGGGAACTCGTCCTCACCGGCGTCAACGTGTCAGCTCTGGACATGCGGATCTCGGGCGAGCTGAGCGCGGATGCGGCTGGCAAGGTGTCGGGGAATCTAGCGATCCCTGAGTTCGACCCGCGCGCCGTACTGAGCCTGCTGCCAGCGGCAAGTCTCGCCGGTATCGATCACTCCGCAATCGATGCGTTGGCATTCTCGGCAGAATTTCAGGTAGACGATCCCGGACAACGGCTGTCGATCAGGAATATTCGCGCTGCGGTGATGACAACTTCGATCACGGGAGAGCTCGATTACTTCCGCGCTGAACGCCGTTACGAAGGGCAGATCAGCACATCTGCAGTGGATGCAGCGCTTATCGCTGAAGTATTCCCGAACTTGCTGCCGGATGGCCTAACCCCGGAGCGACTCGGCACGCTGAGACTGCACACCGATTTTGCTTACGACACCGTGACCGACGAACTAACGCTCGCTACGCTGGATGCTGAAGGTCTGGGGTTATTGGCAACGGGCGACCTGGCGGTCAGCGCGCTCACCGAATCGCCCCGATGGACGGGGGCGCTCCAGATTCAGCGCTTCGACCCGCGTGAGTTGTTGCGGCGCTTTGGTCAACCCCCACCGAGCACTTCCGACGTTTCAGTACTGGCCAGTGCCGTGATCGATACTCGTCTGGATGTCACCGCCGAGCGCGGTCACTTTACGGAGTTCCGGTTTCAACTTGATGACAGCACAATCACCGGCGAGTTCACGGTACGGGAATTCAGTAATCCAGAATTCGATTTCAGCTTCATGATCGACGGAATCGACGTCGATCGCTACCTGCCGCCGCCGGCCCCCGTCCAAAACGGGACCCAGGCGCCGGCCGGCCGATCCATCGAGCTACCCACCGAGGCGATGCACAACCTCACGCTGAACGGCCGGGTCGCTGTCGGCGATCTTAAGATCAGCGGCCTGCAACTCTCGGAGGTGTCGACATTGCTGGCGATCCGCAACGGCGTCGGTACGCTCGACTCGGCGCGTGGCAAGCTCTATGGCGGGGACTTTGCGGGCAGTATCGGACTGGATGCCCGCAGCGGTGTGCCACAACTCACGCTAAGCGGCACGGCCGTCGGCGTACAACTTGATCCCTTCCTGGTTGCTCTGCGTGGGGAATCGACTCTCAGTGGCACAGGCAGTTTCGATCTGTCGCTGACGGGCTCTGGCAAAGATCTCAACGATGCGCTGAAAACGACCGCCGGCCGGGTGAATTTCTCTCTTCGCGACGGCGTAATTCGGGGCTTCAACCTCGGCCACACCTTGTGCAGCGTTTACAATTCGCTCCGGCAGGTGCCTCGGCCGGCTGCGACCGAGGTGGATTGGACCGACTACCGGTTGCTGCAAGGAAGCGCAGTCGTTACCGCAGGGATTGCCGATACCAGCGACTTACTAGCGACTGCCTCGTTCATGGAGACGACCGGTCGCGGCCAGCTCGACTTGACCACCTGGGACCTTCGTTACGACCTGATCGCGGAATTGACAGACAGCGTGGACATCGCCGGTTGCCAGACGATGGACCGGCTGATCGGCAAGCCGATCCCAGTGAGTCTTACCGGCAACATCACCGCACCGAATATCACCCCGGATTACGGCGACATCATAACGAGCCTCTTGCGGGAAGCTGCCGCGGCAGAAGTCGAGGCGGCTAAGAATGAGGCCAAAGACGAGCTCGAGGATCGACTCCGCGAACGGCTGGGCGACTTGTTCGCTCCTTAGCAGAGAGTCGTGAGGGCTAGCCCTGCCGGGGGCGATTATTGAGAAAACATCAATTTGTGTCGATTTCGAGGGCGGTCACGGCGTTCCAGCACGCGTTCCGCCTGCCACGAGCCACAGACCGGATCGCAATAAACTCGTCAAAACCTTGCAAATCATCAGGACGGGCCTATATTTGCATCTGAGCGCTTGCGTCTGGTCGTCACGGCCAGGTGAACGCTCGAAGAGAAGTTCGTATTGCACAATGAGTTGGTCATTTCAGAAGTCCCACCGGTATCTCCTGCAAATCGCCTTTCCTTTTTTGCAATTGAACACAAGTTGTTACTTTAGTTAGAGGTTATACGATGATTACAGGTACCGTTAAGTGGTTCAACAAAACCAAAGGCTTCGGATTCATCTCTCCTGAGGATGGTAGCAAAGACGTCTTTGTCCATATCTCTGCGGTGGAAGCGAGTGGTCTGGACACCCTGAATGAAGACCAGGTTGTCAACATGGAAACTGAGATGAGCCAGAAGGGCCCTCAGGCGACGAAGATCACTATCCCCGAGTAGGAAGCGAGGCTACAGCCCGTATGTCGAAACCCCGCGCAAGACGCGGGGTTTTTTTTGCATGGATAGACGGTCTAAGTTCGAACACGCCTTAGCTGCCTCAAGATTATGTCAAAAACAGAGTGGCTTCCGAGCGAAGGATTCCGCTCGCGGCGACGTCTCTACTATGGAGGGAGTCGCTCTAAATGAACGTTGTCCACGCTGATCGGGCCATTGCGAAAAAGATTCTCCAGGGGGACGAGAATGCTTTTCGCGAGTTATTCGACAGCTTTTTTCCGCGGCTCTACCGTTTCGCACTCGTCCGACTCAATGGCGACCGGGAAGAAGCCCGGGAGATGGTACAACAGACATTCTGCAAGGCATTCGAGCGACTCGATTCCTATCGAGGTGAAGCGTCACTCGACGATCGGCGTCCGGCGCAAGCTGCGTAAAGACGTCGGCTTGCGCTCCGCCCGCCTGGTTGAGAAGGTCCGAGGCTTCACGCGTCGGGCTCTGTTCAACCGTAGCACGACCTCCCGGGTCTAGCCGGCCGACTGCACGAGGCCTCTCCGGTCGCTGCTACGCGAGTTTCTCTATAATGAGCGCATGTTCGTCAAACGATCGCCAGACATCCGCGCCAGCGCTGCTAGGCTACCTTTGGCGTTTTTACTCCTGGCAGCGCTCGTCACGCCACGGCTAGTCCAGACCCAGGGGTCAAACCCGGTGAATGGCCCCGAGGCGGAATTTCATATGGCCCGCTTGATTCACAGCGCAGGCAGCGGCTACCGCGGCGGTTACGGCCGGTCCTGGTGGGCGATCGATTATCCGGCCGCTGAATACCATTTGACTCGTGGGCTCAGGCGCTTGACGCGACTCGATGTCGCGAACGACAGCATTCACCTGCAGACAATTGACGACAGAATCTTCGACTACCCCTGGCTGTTCGCCCAACAGGTCGGTCGCTGGCAATTGTCGGTCGCGGAAACAGACCGACTCAGAGAGTATTTACTCCGCGGCGGCTTTCTGGTTGTCGATGATTTTCACGGCGCGAATGAGTGGGTGATCTTCACCAACGTGATCCGCCGTGTGTTTCCGAATCGGCCTATTATTAACATTCCCGACAGCGATCCCCTACTGCATGTTCTTTATGACCTGGATCAACGCACCCAGATACCGGGACGGCGTCATCTCTATCGTGGTCCGGGTGGACAGATCCTCGCCCAGCTTCCCGGCGGACCGCCGCAATGGCGCGGTATCTACGACGACGAGGGGCGCCTTCTGGTGGCGATCAACTTCAACATGGACATGGGTGATGCCTGGGAACACGCCGATGATCCCGTCTATCCGGAACCGATGACGGCACTCGCTTATCGTTTCGGGATCAATTACATCATCTACGCGATGACCCACTAATCTTCGCGGACTTCCTGAGGCGAGACCCACTCATTGAACGACCTCCCGAGTTTCTGGGCTGTCATTGCGGGCGTCGTGATCGTCGTGATCCTAGTTCGCCGATTCGGGCGCGGCGCAGCCAGCAGGAAAGACGGTCTCGGCGTTGACGTAGAAAGCGATCTACTAAGACTCTGCCGCGGCGACCGCGCGCTGGCGGACAGATTGATTCAACACGAGCTGGATCGGAAGCCGGACCTGTCGCGCACCGGCGCTGCGCTGATGGCGCTGTCGAGACTGCGCGACGATAACCGATAATGTAGTAAGCGGCGCTTACTTGGCCGCGGCCAGGATATGATACGGAGCCTGCTCGGGGGTGCGGCAGTTCTCTAGCGGGATAAGGATGGTCGTAGCGAAAGCATACTGCCCGGACACCACCGAGTGACTGAAGCCGTCGGAGAAAACCGACCATGCACACAGTGGCGGGAACCGCATCTCCCGGTAGTCGCTCGAGTCAGCACGGAAATACAGCGATTCCTTCATGTAGTTATGAATCCGCCGCATGGCGCGATCATAGGGGCTGGAGTCGAGAACCCTCGCCAGCGGGTAGAGCTTGCTGAGACCACTGATCAGTCCAGTGAAGCAACGATCTGCGAAGCCCTTGCGTAGCGTAATACGGCGACTGTTGCCGCGGGCGACTATCGCTAACGCTGCGTGCTTCTCGAACAGCTTGCTAAAACTGCCTTTCGTCCCCCAGACGCGATCTCTACTGGGACTCAAGTTCACGAAAAATCGCATAATCCGGTTGCCGTTGGTCGCACCGTAGGCGCCGGCATCGATATGCACGATCTCGCTACTGGAACGAGCTTTCAGATCTCGACCCTCCTCTTCAACCGCACGAAAACTGGTGGTGCCGACGGTCCATCCCGGTACCAGATTCGGAATGTTCTTCTGTAGATACTTGGTGACGGCAGCGTGGTGTGCCTTCAATATCGCGGTAACGCGTCGCCGAACATGCTCGGGAGCGTCGAAGCGCGGCACCGAATCGGTCTCCGGGTGGTAGCTGATGTTCTTGACCCGCGACTGCTGTGGCAGGTCATTCCGCAAAAACGCCATATCGGCATCGCTAGGCAGCTCTATCGGGCAGCGCTCGAAAAAAACCAGGT
>Ga0209988_10000348_pt1 | contig 28366 bp, 35 predicted proteins | sample N075metaG_FD_183115 | JGI IMG/M metagenome (GOLD analysis project Ga0209988, IMG submission 183115) | Deep subsurface microbial communities from Kermadec Trench to uncover new lineages of life (NeLLi) - N075 metaG (SPAdes) (version 2) | ecosystem: Environmental > Aquatic > Marine > Ocean trench... | reverse complement strand
CGTCATCATGTCGCGGCTCTCTGGCGCGTCGCCCGGCCCTGGGAGGATGATGAAGGTCCAGGTGTGAGCGAGAACGTCGTGAGGCTCGACCAGGATCCGGTCCCAGGTCCCGGTCGAGTCGCGGTAGACGATCGCATAGTCCGAGAGCGGGTTGTCGACGTTGAGCGAGACCTCGCGGAGGACCGCCTCCATGTCGTTCGTGACGCTCATGTTGCCGAGGTCCTCGTCGATGATCTGGATCCGCTTCGCCGGCTCGTCGACCTGGAGCTGGAAGTCGGCGGAGACCGGCTTCCGGCTCTCGTTCTCGAACTGGCCCTTCATCGGACGAGCGTCCCGATGTCCTCCCAGATCTCGATCCCGTCGACGACCTGGGCGCGCTTCGTCTCACGGGCGAGGCCCTGGATCGCGCTCATGTTCGGCTCGATGACCGAGAGCGGGAGACGCCCCTCGGCGACGCCCTTCGCGATCGCCATCATGTCGACGACCTTCCCCTTCCAGGTCTTCGTCACGATGACCGAGGACTCCTGGCCGCGGGTGACGGCGACCTTCGAGGCCTCCGGCTTGAACGCCTTCTCGACCTTCTTCTGGGCCTCGGCGACGACGGCCTGGGCGATCGGTTCGGCCTCGATGCCCGCCTTCTTGCGGAGAACTTCGGCGAGATCCGCGGCCTCCCGGCGTTCGCGCTCGGCGGTCTCGCGTTCCTGGCGGGCCTTCTCATTCGCGAGGGCGGCCTGGGCCTGGGCGAACCGCTTCATCTTGCCCTTCGCGATCGTGACGATCTCGTCGATCCGATCGCGTGGCGGCTTGAAGAGCGCGTTGATCTCGTTGACGACGCCCGAGAGCGGCTTCACGAGCGAGATCCGCTTGTCCTCGAGCTTGCGGCGGCGGTGTGCCATCATTTTCACGAGGTCGCCGACCTGGCCCTGGGTCTCTTCGTCGGTGACGTCGAGGCCCTCGATCGTGCCGGCGAAGGCCGCGATGTCGGTGACGATAGGGTTGAGCTCGGCGATCGCGAGCGACTTCTGTGTTGATATTTCCATGATGTCCTCCTGGCCCCTCACGGGCCCGTTGTGTTACTGGGGACCGAGCTCTCGTTCGCGGGTCGCGATGAAAGTCCGGAGAGATGGCTCGAACTCCGCGGGGAGCTCGTCCTTGATGGCGGTGATCGTGTCGATGTTCTCCGCCAGGGTGAGTTCGCGGGCGTAGTCGGAGACCTTCTTCCCCGTCGTCATCCTAGCATCCTGGCGCCGATCCTTCGCGTCGTCGTCCTCCGGATAGCGGGCGACGATCTCGCGCTGGACTCGTTCGATGAGGTCGGGCTTGTCGTCGATCTTCTGGATGATCCAGGAGAGGAAGCCGTCGTCGACCTCGCCCCAGGGGACGCCCTTCCAGTCCTTGCCGATCGGACAATGAGACTCGAGCGGCTTCTGGTTGCGCGGGATCGCGGACTCGACGCGGTCCTCGCCTGGTTGATAGGGATCCCGCTCGCCGAGCTCGTCGATGTCCATGTCCTCGAGGTCCTGGGTGAAGACCTCGGAGAGGCCGCCGACGTTGAGAACCGCGTCGATCTGGCCGGACTTCTTCGCCATCTTGAAGGCCTTGTTGAGGTTGCCGTCCTCGCCGACCGAGCGCGCGCCGATGCCCTCGGCGATGATGACGCCGTCGGAGTTGAGGAGCTCGCAACGGATCATGATCTCGGTGATCGTCTCGCCGCGGATGACGCGCTCCTCGTAGTCGCGGAGCGTCGGCCAGGAGACACGGAGGCCGAGGATCCCCGAGATCTTCTCGGCGCCGGCTTTCCAGAGCGACGGCTTCGAGAAGTGGTAGTCGTTGTCGCACCATTTTCCCTTATCGCACTTGTCGCGCTTTACGACGTGAATCCGACCGAAGTCGGTCCCCTCGACGAGCGAGGCGCGGATGTGGTCGATGAGGGTGTCGCGGTTCTTCTTGCGGCGATCGAGGCCCGCCTTGAAGAGCGAGGGCTTGATGTCGAGGGCCGATCGGACCTCGAGGGCGTGGCCGTTTTCCGAGACTGGAGTCTCGACCAGGACGACCGCCTGGTCCGTTTTTTCGTTCATGGTTTTCTCCTGCAAAGGTCCGGCCACTGTATCAGCTCACGAGACGGGCGTCTTCCTTTTTGCTTCTGTGATGAGGGCCTGGAATCGCGAGGTCTCGAGGAGCGGGACCTGGCCGAGCTCCTCGGTCGTCGGCGCCCGAAGTTCGAGCTCGTCGGTGAAGACGAAGAGGTCCTGGCAGCCGAGGCAGATCGTGAAGTCGCCAGGCTCGGGCGTGAGGTCTTCGGTCGGATGCGTCGCCGCGTCGAGCGACTTCCCGCAAGACGGACACGGGGCCGGCTCGAACCTGGTCGTCCTCACGCGGCCGGGCCTGGGTCTTCGCGGATGTTGGTCGAGAGACACTCGGGACACATGAAGAGCATCCGGGCGAAGCGGACGACCTTCTCGAGCTTCGAGTCCCAGATCTTCGGGCCCTCGGAGAAGCTCGGCTCGTCGAAGATGGCGCCGCAATCTCGGCAACGGCCCGACATTAGAAGAGCGACTCCTGGGTCGGCTCGACGGGCTTCAAGCGCCAGACGTAGATCGGCCGCCCATACTTCCCCGCGGTCTTCCCGCGCTTCTCGACCAGGCCATCGCGGAAGAGCGTCGAGAGCGCCCGCCGCGGTGAGGTCTCGGGAGCTCCGGCCAGGACGAGGTCGTTGATGTCCTCGGCCGTGACCTCGAGGCGCGGATTGTGCCGGAGGAACTCGAGGACCTTGTCGTCCTGGGCGGTCGCCTTCGCGGTGTAGATCGCGAGCGACTGGCCGACGACGCTCGTCGAGTTGAAGTAGTGGCCGTCGTCCCAGTCCTTCATCCGTAGGGATCCCCGAAGCCGGCGGCGGCGATCGCGTCACGGAAGAGCTCGACCTGGTTGAGCGTGTTGTCGTTCCGGTGTGCGCGGAACATCTTCTTCGGCCGGCCCCAGGCGAACGAGCTCACGGTCTCGATCGACTCGAGCTTCGCCTCGATGACGAGCCAGGCGACGATCCTCCGGGTCCGCCGGCGGCCGACCTTGATCTGGGCGGCGACGTGGTCCTCGGTGAAGAACTTGTCGGCGTGTTCGCGGAAGTAGAGGAAGACCTTCTCGGGATCCGTCTCGGCGCCCTTCCAGGCCCTCACGGTTCGAGCTCCTGGTCGGCGGCGAGATGCCAGCCGCGCTCGCGCTGGAGATCTGGGTCGTCTTCCTCGAGCATACTGACGCCAGTGTCGAAGACAAAAAGGCGGCCCTGGCTCGTGAGCCCGTAGAGGATCGAGCCGACGGCCTGGATCGTGACGAGGATCTCCCGGTCCTGGCTCCCGGCGGCGCGAACGGCCGCGAGATGCACGTCCTCGCGGACGTAGGCGATGACCTTGACGTTCTGGCCGATCCCCTCCTGGGCCTCGGCCGTGGTCTCCGGGAGCCTGGCGGCGACGCGCTCGTCCATGAAGACAGTCGGCGGCGGCGCGCTCACGAGACGACCTTCAAGGTCGCGGCGATCCCGAGCCTCATACAAGCCGCTTCGATCGTCTCCTGGTCTTCCTCGAAGTGGCGGTCCCTGGCCTCCTGGTCGAAGGACTCGGCCTTCGGATCCACGGCCTCGAGCTTGAGCTCGCCGGCCTCGAACTCGGCGCCGCTCGTGTCGATGTCGGGCTTCGGCGGCTGGATGGCCTCCCAGGCCGCGGTCCGGTCGCGTCCGCATTGCGCGCACTTGAAGAACGTCTGGGGGGGATCCGTGACCCTTCGGACCTCACGGGATCCACACGCCGGACACGCCGGCAAGTCGCTCGAGCTCATCATCTTCCTCTCCTCACGAGAACGAAAAAAAACCGGAGCCCGCCCCAGGGATCCCTCACGGATCCGCGCCATCGGAACGAACTCCGGCGTCAACTAGCCGGCGGCGAGATCTTCGCCGTCGAGTGTCTTGTAGATCCCCGACTCGGTCACGAGGATCGCGTTGTGGTCCTCGCCGAACATCGCCGTCCCGAGCTCTTCCATGTCCGGCGGCGGATCGCCGTCGCGGATCGCCTCGTCGGTCTGGACCAGGAGGATCTCGTCGGCGGTCGTCCGGGCGATCGTGATCTTGAACATCGAGACCGCGGCCTCGAGCTCGCCGACCGTCGTGTCCGCGGACGGACAAGCGCGCCACGGCAACGAGCCGACCTTCTCCTGGATCGTGAGCGAGCGGTTCACGAGGCGGCCCTCACTTCGCCGGCGAACTCCGGGTCGTAGATGTGAGCGAGCGGGACCTGGCCGTTGTAAACGCGGAAGAGCGAGCGGGCGAGTTGTCTCTTCGGCGTGACCTGGCCGGCCTCGACACGGTAGAGCGTCGGCCGAGTGCATCCGGACAAGTGGCAGATCTCCTCGGCGGTCTTGCCGGACTCGGCTCGAGCTCGGCGGAGAAGGTGCGGGTGTTTCACGGGGAACATCTCCTGGGGTTGTCGTTCGCTCACTGTAACACGACACGAGAACGGTCACACGCGCAACGAGCCCAGGGCATCGCCCAGGGCGCCGGCGACATAATCGCGGGCTTTCCTCGCAAGTCCTTGATCTTGTTGAGACGAGTGTCGAGATCTGTGACGGGGTTCACGTTGACTGTCCCGCGTTGTGTTACGCTTAACTTTTTCAACGCGGGGATCTACCGCGGCAACCAGGAGCACGACATGACCTTCATCCTCACAGCAAACAAGAACGGCGAGACCTTCTTCTGGACCGGACGCTCGGGCCAGGACTGGATCTCGACCGATCGCGACCAGGCCTTCGCCGTCACGCTCGACGAAGCTCGTCGCAAGGCCGAGATCTTCAACACTCGCGTCGAGTTGACGTCGTTGATCTTCGAGGCCGTCGGAGCATGAACGAGATCTTCAAGCCGCGGATCGTGGTCGGGACTCCGGTGACGCCGAAGTCCCTCTTCCCGTCCCTGGCCGGCTCGTCGTTTTGCGTCTCTCACGCGGATCCTCGAGACCTGGATCGGGCGATCGAGTTCGTCGGCGACGACGAGATCCTGGTCCTCGACAACGGAGCCTTCACTCACTGGCGCCAGGGCAACGGCGCGATCGACCGGAACGAGTTCTGGACCTGGGCGAACGAAGCCCAGGCGCGGAGCTCCCAGGCGGTCGCCGTGATCCCGGACGTCATCGAGGGATCCGAGCGCGAGAACCTTCTCGAGATCTCCTGGGCGCTTCGCGAGGAGGTCGCCGACTTCCCCGAGCGGACGATGGCAATCTGGCATCTGAACGAGTCGCTCGACCAGCTCGCGAAGTTGTGCCGGATCATGAACTTCGTCGGCTTCGGATCTTGCGCCGAGTTCGACGTTCAACGGAAGCGCGGCGACTACCTGGCGCGGATCCAGGAGGCGTCGGACGTCGTCGACCAGGTCGAGGCCGATCATGATCGCCGGCCGTGGATCCACTTGATGCGAGGGCTCGGAGTATTCGCCGGCCTCACGCGCTTCGAGAGCGCCGACTCGACGAACATCGCGGTCAACCATAGCCGCTACAAGGCCGAACACGGCGACGATCGGGCGGCCTTCATGAAGCGCCGGATCCAGGCCCAGGTCGACGCCGGCCTGGCCGACATGGACATCGAGACGATCACGAGCTCGATCACGAACTTCAACGACGCGCCGACCAGGCGCCCGAAATTGTGAACCAGTAGGAGGACGACGATGAAGAAGGAAGACAAGCTCGACCACGAGATCCAGGAGGCGGCGGACAAGGCGCTCGCCTCGCTCGCCCGGTATAAGTTCGTGATGTTCGGATACTGGGCCGGCGTCTGGGTCCACTTGAACCGGATCGAGGGAAGGAGACGGCCGTCGCCGTTCCGGGCCCTCGTCCATGCCGCGCGGGTGATCCGCGAAGGAGGCACGACATGAGCAAGAAGTGGAAGTCGACCGGGAGCACGAAGCTCGACCGCGAGGTCACGGGCTTCGATCTCCTGGATCGCTGGGGCCGCTGGGTCGGCTACGAGATCGACGTCCGGGAGTGTTCCTGGGAGGAGGATCCCGACGCGAAGATCTGGTTCGATGACTGGGACGACTCGCGGGTCGCCGATGAGCCGCCGACGTTCGTCGCGTTCACGCACAACACGCGCGACGGGAGTCACTACGGTCCGACGGTCGCGCCGATCTGGGGCGACTCCCTGGCCGAGGTCATGGCGAAGGCCCGGAAGAGACGCGACGGCGCAAGGAAGCGCCAGGAGAAGAACTGGAGCGGGATCAACGAACCGAGGAGAACGACATGAAGACGAAGACGACCTTCCCAGGCTATCCGGTCCGGGTGATGAACGCGGAGGAGCTGGAGATCCACGAGGCGACGATCGACGAGAAGATCGCCGCCCTCGAGCCGCTCCTGGTCCGCTCGCAATTCAAGCGCGCGGTCGAGCGCCTGGAGGATCTACTCGAGCGGCGCCTGGCGGACGAAGGTCCCCAGGCCGGCCGCGCCCTCCTGGAGAAGATGGCCCTCATCGCCGGCGACCGTCGGACGAAGACGCTCTCGGTCGAAGTCGATCGGAGACGGTCATGACCGGCGGCCCGACGACGATCGAGGTCACGACCTGGGACGAGCTCGGTGACGAACTTGTCCTGGAGTTGCCGGCGAAGTTCTCCTTGTGTCCGCGGTGTCGCGGTGTCGGCTCTCACGTCAATCCCGCGATCGACGGGAACGGGATCTCGCCGGACCAGTTCCGCGAGGACCCCGACTTCGAGGAGGCCTACTTCCGCGGAGACTACGATGTCGCCTGTTATCGTTGCGCCGGCGAGAAGGTCATCAAGATCGTCGACCGGGAGCGCGCGAGCGCGGCGGACCTCAAGATCTACGACGACCGGGTCCGAGAGCTTCGGGACATCGAGGCCGAGGAAGCCGCCGAGCGGAGGGCGGGAGCATGAACGCGCGAAGGCCTGGCCGGAACCGGACGCCCCAGTGGAAGATCTTCACGGCGGCCGGCGTCTACATGGGAAGCCTACACGACGCGACCGACGCCGCGATCCTCATCGCGAACTACGACGGCGGCTCGGTCCGATACGGTCACGAGAAGAAGGACACGGTCTGGACCCAGGGCGTCGACGGTGACGCCGGCGAGTCGTTCGACACGGCGGTCGAGCTCATGCTCGAGCGGCTCTCGAAGATCGGGATCGAGCGGAGGGCGATCGTCGAGGCGACGACGGAGCGGATGAAGAAGCCGGACTGGTGGAAGCCCGGCGTGTGAATTGTCTCGCCGCTTGAGTCGACGGCGATGTCGGCGTATAACAGACGGCCCCGTCGGACTCTCATCCGGCGGGGCCTTTTTTCGCTCGGAAGACTTTGCAGGAAGTCGAGCGGCCCGCGGATCCTACCGCGACCGATCCCTCCCCGCAAGAACTACGAGCCGCCCAGGTGAGCGGATAACGCGAGCGCCTGGGTGTCGAGCGGCTACTCGGGGACGATCACAAGCCGCGCGCCAGGCGTACCGGGACGGCGTGATCGAAGCGCCCGGAGTCCACGAGCTCTCGAAAGCGTAAGCGATGAAGAGACGGGCGTCCGAGGATCTCGACCTGGTCGGGAGGCCTCGGGCGTCCTGAGATCGAAGCGACACGATAAACTTCAACCACTAGAAGACCAGGAGCGAGACATGACGAACACGACGATCTGTAGAGGTTGCGGCGAGGACATCGCCTTCGACCGCAACAAGAACGACCGCTGGGCTCCCGTTCATCCGATCAGTCGCCAGCCGCACAGATGCCAGACCGAGCGAACGTGTGAGGGCCCAGGGTGCGGGAAGGCGTTCAAGGGCGCGAGCTGGATGAAGCTCTGCCCGGATTGCTTCCGCGTCCAGGGAGGAGGCCGGAAGCGGGCCCAGGACGACGCCAGTCCGCCCAGGACGAAGGAAGACCTCAAGCCGGCCCCGTTAGATGACGACGCCGATGTCCCCTTCTAAGCGCGACCAGGGCGGCCTCTTCGACGCGCCGAAGCCGGTGATCCCCGACGACGACGAGCCGAAGTCGAACTCGCCCGAGGACCTGGGACTCGGTCCGCCGCGTGGCGGATCCTACGGGAGGCGGAGCCAGCCGCCAGGCGGAGAGGAGCGCGCCGCGAAGCGCGTCAACATGGCCTCGGGAACAATCGGTCGGCCGGAGGCGGTGAAGTTGATCGCCTGGTTGAACGACCAGGAGTTCGAGGTCCACGAGGACGTCACGGTCGGGCACATTCTCGTCGACCTCTCGGGATCTACGCCGGACGGCTTCGCCTGGTTGTGTCGGGCCTGTAAGCAAGCCGGCCAGGCGCCGGAGCCCTGGAGGATGAACAAGGCCCTCCGAGCTCGCGACGTCTCGCTCCTTCGGGAGCGTCCGGACTAAGAGATCGGAACGCCGGCGTCCTGATAGGTGTCCGAGGAGTTCTCGCGGTTGCGATAGTCTCGCGCGGCCTTCCTGGTCGGGATCGAGCCGCCGATGTCGAAGCGCGAACGGAGTCCCGCCATGAGCTCGGCGGCGGTGACGCCCGAGACCGCGACCGTGATCGAGTCGTTGATCGTCAAGCCCGTCCCGGCCGCTGGCGCGCCGTTCTTCCTTCGGATCACAGACGTCGCCGATGCCGGCGGCGTGACGACCGTGTAGGTCCCGCGCTCGATGAGCTTCGCCCCGGTCACGTCTCCGGATCCGCCGATGGCCGCGACCATGCCGACCGCGGGGACCGTGAAGGTCCCGCCCGTGATGTCGAACTGGTCCTGGACGGCGTAGCCGGAACCGGCGGCCGCGATCGCCTCGCCGACCAGGCGGAGCGGGCTCGCGTTCGCGCGGGTCGCCTCGCGGTCGAGGAAGTTGTCGAAGCCTGGATGGCGGGACGTGAAGCGCGGGTCGGTCGTGAGGAGTCGGCGGCGGTGTCGGATCCTCCGCGCGTGGATGTTGACGGTCTTCTGGAGCTGGAGGTTCTGGGACATCAAGGTCTCCTTGAGTGGATCGGAGCCCTCACGGCTTCGGCGTTGCGGAGAGTATAGTCCGAGAGATGCGCGACTTCATCTTCATCGGGATCCTCCTCGCGATGGCCGGGCTCGCGGTCTGGCACGTCACGACCGGATCCTGGACGGCGCTCTCGATCGACGGCTTCGTCGCGTTCGTCGCCTGGCGCTCCTGGAACCCGATGAGGACGCGCCGGCGTTAGACGTTCGGCGAGGGCGGGGCCGTGTAGGCCGACGTCTCCGGCGTGAAGCTCGAGCTCCCGTAGACCGCGCGCTTCGTGATCCGGAACTCGTCCCAGTATCCGTTCGCCGTCTTGTTGCCCGTCGACTCGTCCTCGATCCCGACCTGGATCCCTCGGTTCCCTGGGTTGAAGATCACGTCGGTCCCGATGACGTCGCTCGCGCCGTCGATCGTCTGGATGACGCCGTCGAGGTAGATGTTGAGCGCCGTCCCGTCCCGCTCGACCGCGACGTGGACGAAGGTCGCGTCGTCCTGGAAGGTCGCGTCGAAGTTGAAGGAGCTCACGAAGGCGGTCCGCTCGTCGCCGGTTGTGCCGTCGGTCGTCCAGATGAACTCGAGGCGGTCGGTCGTCTTGTCGAACGAGAACCTCCAGCCGCGCTCGTCGCCAGCCTCGAGCCAGTGATTGAAGAAGGCGACCCCGTTGTTCGGCTGTTCGGCCTCGGTGTCGTTGTTGCGGAACCAGATGTCGATCGTGAAGTCGCCGTCGGCCAGGTCCCACCACATGAGCGACTCGGAGAAGCGGAAGCCGTCGTCGTCGCCGGCGTCGCCGTGAGTCACGCCGAACTTCGGAGCCGCGTCCAGGTAGCGGCCGCCCGAGAGGAACGTGATCCGCGTCCCGCGTAGCCCGTCGTCCGTCTCCTGGATCCGGTCGGTCGCGAAGAAGTCGGCGCCGTCGAAGTGATGAAGGAGGAGGAGATCCTGGTCGCCCTGGTCGCCAGGCGCCGGCGGCGAGGTCGGGACCGTGTAGGTCGAGGCGTCCGGGTAAATCGTCGAGCCGACGCGAACTCGGGCCGCGTCGATCCAGCCGTCGAGCGCGCGGGTCCTGGTGACGACGTTCGCGTCGTAGATCCGCCCGATCGCGACCGGGTTCGAGACGTCGTTGAAGACCTTGTTCCCGTCGAAGTAGTCGACGTCCTCCAGGACGCGGTCGCCGTCGAAGAGGAACTCGATGTTATCCCCGCGGCGCTGGATCGCGAAGTGATACCAGACGCCCGTGAGGAGCGTCCCGATGTCGATGTTCCGGGTGACGCCGGCGGAGACGTTGCCGGTCGGCGAGTAGAAGAACTCGAGGTCGTCGTTGACGGAGAGGCTCATGAACCAGTCGAGCGTATTCCCCGAGGGCCGGTTGTATTTTGAGATGAGGGCCATCCCGTCGGCCTTCGAGCTCGGGAGCGTGATGAAGCGGGCGAAGGCCTCCATCGTCCAGTCGAGGCGCTCCAGGTCCCAGGACTTGAGGGGCGCCGCCGGGAAGAGCGTCTCGGGGAGCCAGACGCCGTCGCAGGATGCCGGCGTGAGACTGGGGACGCCATCGCAACGGAGCGAGCTCGAGCCGAACATCGCCTGGGCCGTGTCGATCTCGGTCGTCGCGCCGAAGGTGAGGGGCCAGCGACTCGAGTCGTCCGATCGGTCACTGGTCGAGGCGTCCGCGTCCTCGAAGTTCGCGATGAGCGGGTCGGCGATCGAGACCGGGCCGTTCGCGACCTCGGTGTCGACGACGTAGGACGTCGCGTTCGGATCTATTGCGGCGAACGGCCGGACCTGGAGCTCGTCGATCTGGCCCGTGAGCGGGTTCGTGTAGGTTGTCCCGCCGTCGTAACGGGCGCCGAGGATCCAGTCGAGGCCGCTCGTCGTGTGACTTTGCGCCGTGAAGGTCGTCCCGATCCTGGTCCCGTCGATGTAGAGCGAGAAGCGCGGCGAGCTCGGCTCCTTCGCCTGGACGATCCTCATCGTGAGCCAGACGCCGACGGTCGGCGTGAAGGCGCCGAGCTGGATGTTCGTGAAGGGTCCGTCGGAGCCGCTCCTGGAGAACGAGAGCTGGAAGGAGTTCGGCGTCCATTGCAAGTACCAGGTCCGGCCCGGAGCGATCCAGGTCTGGCCGATGATGACCTGGAGCGAGGCGATCTGGTCGAAGCGGAGGCGGAAGTCGATCGTCCACTCGCCGTCGTACCAGTCGAAGTCGACCGGGCTCGCCAGGTGAACGGCGTCGCCGGTCCCGTCGAAGATGACCGAGGCGTCGCCGAACTCGCTCGAGGCGGTGTCGATCTCGGCGTTGCCGATGAAGAGGATCTCGCGAGCGAGCTCGTCGACCCCGAACGTGTCGCCGTCCTGGCCGTTGAATTGAGCCCCGAGGATGACCTGGTCGGGCTCGAGCGAGAAGATCCCGGTCGCCAGGAAGTCGAAGAAGCCGGGCAAGTGGGAGACGTTCGAGGATGGCTGGGCGGTCGGCGAGTGTTTCGTCTCGATCTCGAGGCGCGCGTTGAACGAGAGCCCGACCGCGCCGCCGGCGATCATGTCGGCCTTCGGGACCTTGAGCTCCTGGTTCGCGTCGACGACGACGTCGTCGATGATCTCGAAGACCGCGTTCGAGCGGCTCGCGCCTGGATCCGCGTCGAGGTCGTGGATCCAGATCGAGACGACCATCGAGTCGAGCTCGCCTGGGTTGATGCCGGCGCCGCCGATGTCGAGACCGAGGACCGAGTTCTTGATGTCCTGGGTCCTCCAGAGCCGGTGATTCGGGACGAGTTGCTGGCCGATGTAGTTCCCGCCCGACTGGGGGACGACGGTCGCTTCCCAGTCCGCCGTCGCCGGCCACTGGCCCTCGAGGAAGGCGATGTTCGCCGGGAGGAGCGGCTTGTTCTGGCGGTTGCCGGTGTTCGAGTCGATCGTGACGACCGGGAGCGGGACCGCGGCCGGCTCCAGGATGGCGTCGTTCGGTGAGCGCGGGAGGAACTTCATCTCGACGCCCAGGCCGAGCGCGTAGGTCTCCGTCCCCATGCCGAGGCCGCCGGTCCAGATGAACCAGATCCGCTCGCCCGCGTTGTGAACCTTCCAAAATGTGTCCATGCAAGCCCGGAAGACGTTCTCGAGCCGGATCCCGCCGAGGTCGTCGACGATCTCGTCGAAGATGATGAACTCCTCGTTCGCCAGGCCTGGCGAGATCACGGCGACGCCGGCGAAGTTGCCGGCCGCCGGCCCGTAGACGTCAATGAGCCCGTCGAGACTCTCGGCGCCGATCGGGTCGATCTGCATGGAGAAGCCGCCCTGGCCGGAGATCGCTCCGGGCTCGTTGTCGCGGAGCTCGCCGACGCTCGCGAACGACGCGCGGACGAAGTCGGTCGACGTGTAGGCGCCCGCCGGCGGGTTGCCAGTCCGGCGGATGACCTCGTACTCGATCGCGGCGTTGCCAGGGATGCGTCGGGCGATCGTCGAGATCCTCGGGACGGTGTTCGGCAGATCGTCGCCTCGCATGAGGATAAAGGGCGCCTCGAAGGCCGCCTGGTCCGCGACCAGGAACGGCGAGACGACCTGGATCGGCGGGACGAAGTCGGACGCCGGTGTCGGCTCGACGGTTGCCGGCTCGTTGCCGAAGATGTCCTCGACGACGGAGAGCGAGAGCTCCTGGTTGACCGTGTTCCCGAGCGACATCTTCGTCACGCGGACCGGGAGGTCGGTCGTCTGGGCCTGGCTGGACGTGAGGCGGAAGACCTGGCCGGGCCGGAGCTCGTAGGCGGTCCGGTTGACGATGATCGTCCCCTTCTGGAGCGGGATCGAGAGGCCGCGCTTCTCCCTGGCGGCGATGATCTGGGCGACGGCCCTCGTGTGACATCCTGGGAAGCGGATCTCCTCGGTCTGGATCCGGCCCTGGATGATGCGGTTGCCGGCGGCGGTCTCGATCGCGTGGGTCTCCTTCCAGTCCTTCTCGCGGGCCGTGTAGCGGATCCGGATCCGGTTCTTCGTGTTGCTCCAGTCGCCCTGATCCCAGGCCTTGACCTCGAGGAGGTTCGCGCTCATGCCGACGTCGATCACGAGCGGCAAGTCGAGGACGACATAGTCGGGCCGCGCCAGCGTGACCTCGATGAGTCCGGTGAGCGGGTTCGGTCCGATGTAGCCGTCGACGTGTTGCTCGATGAGGTCCTGGATCGCGCCGGTCGTGGTCTGTTCGTCCTGGACGTTCGTCCAGCCGAGGCCCTCGGCGAAGACCGTCTCCGCCGCGGCCTGGAAGCTCGCGATGTCGACGTCGGAGAGACCGAAGCCTCGGCCCCAGCGCGTGTTCGTCCAGACGTCCCAGGCGGCGACGATCGGGTTGAGATCCGGGCCGATGAAGTGGTGATCGTTGCCGAGGCTCAAGGAGTCGCCGAGGCCTGGGTGTCCGGCGGAGCCGGCCAGGTCGTCGAAGGTCTGGAGCTCGACGCGAATATATCGGAGCTGATTCGTCTCGCCGATGTTCGCGCCGGCGACCTCCGCGATGTCCGAGACGATGATGTAGGAGAGCCCGGTGTAGGCCGGGAGCGGGTCGAGCCTGGTCGAGAGGAAGCCCGAGACCGGCTGGTTCTCGGCGCCATCGAAGAGCCGGATCCGGCCGACGAAGCCGCCGCCCTGGTCCTCGCCGCCGAAGAGATCGTTCCGGTCGATGTCGACGACCTCCTGGGGGATCCCGCCGGCGTCGACGGCGAAGTCGAAGACGCGGTCGTCGCCGATCCAGACGCCGGTAATGCCGGCGCTCGGGCCCTTGTAAAGCGCGTATTGAAGCGCCAGGAGATACACGAAGCCGATCGTCTCGTCGCGCTTGAAGATGACGCCGGTCTCGACGGTCCGCTCGACCGCGGCGAAGTCGCCGTACCAGATGCAGTTCGGCGCCTCGAAGCGGACGGTCCCGCCGATGCAGATCGGAACGGGCCGGCCCTCGGTCGCGGTCGGGATGTTGAAGTCGCCCAGGCCCGACGCGGTCTGGCTGGGGAGTCGCTCGCGGAAGTAGTCCGTCAAGATGAAGGACACGACCCAGAGAAAAAGCTGGGCCCAGATCATTGCGGCCCCGAGAACTTCGAGGGCGACGTCCTGGATCCCGGCGGGAGCTCGGTGTTCGCTGGGTCGATCTCTGGAATGTAGGCGTAACCCTGGAAGTTGATCGCGTTGTCGAACTTGCGCTGGCAGATGTCCAGGGTGAGTCGGCAGCCGGCGAAGACACTCGCGCCCTCGCCGGCGATGAAGCTCCGGAACTTGAGCGGGATCCGGATCGTGTCGGGATCTCCGGAGACGTCGCCCTCGATGATGTCGCGGATCTCGCCGGCGCCGGTTCGGATGTGTCCGCCTTGCCAGTAATTGTCGAGCTCGGCCGAGGAGAGGGATCCGGGCGGGCCGCCGTGGATGAGATCCAGAGCCTCGGCCTGGACGCGGAGGCCGTTGAACGTGAGCTCGAGACCGTCCGGCGTGATCGAGGTCGCCGTGGCGACGAACTTGAAGTCGTCCGCGGAGAGGAGGCAGCCGGGCGACTGGAAGAGAAACACGTTGCACTGGCTCGAGAAGGTGTCGGGCGGCGTGATCTCCGTCCCCTTCGTGATCGGCTCCATGAGGAACTCGACGTTGTCGCCGGAATACTGGAGCGAGACGATCTGGCCCTTCCAGGCGACCTGGATCTCGGGCGTCGGCGTGTCGTCGGCGTGGAACCGCTGGATCGTGACGGTCGTGACGTTCGACGTGAGGGTTCCCTGGTAGAGCTGGGCGACGACGAAGTCCTTCGGCGCGGTCATGCGGACGTTGTTGTCGTCCTGGTCCTTCGATTGAGACCAGGCGCTCCGGACATAGGCGAGCGGCTCGAAGACGAACGAGCCGACCGTGATCGGCTCGAGCTGGTTCGAGAAGCGGAAGATCTCGAGACCGTTCGCGAACGTGAGGAGCTCGACGGGGGAGCCGTCTCCAGTCTCGAAGGCGTCGAACGTCATGTCGCGATCACTCCTTGAACTCGGAAGCGGAGCTCGGCGTTGCCGGTCCGCAAGTGGTTGAAGGTCGCGGTGTCGTTCTCGATCCGGACCAGGTAGAGCCAGGAGATCTTAACATCGGCGATCGGGACGGTCCCGGTCCCAGGGATGACCGAGTCGAGCGTGACGGTCTCGTTCGGACCGGCGTCGGCGACGCTCGTGATGCGGCGGATGAAGTCGACGCCCTCGACCGTGAGCTTGAGGTCGCGCCGCGGGGCGAGGCTCGTGTCGACTTCCTGGAGGCCCTGGTTGACGATCTGGAGCGTGTTCCCGCCGAGGGAGAAGTCGACGCCCAGGGGCAAGTCGTCGGTCCCGCTGGGAACGTAGAACGGCAGCCAGGAGCCGCGGATGAAGTAGAGGAACTGGCGCCAGGCGTACTGATCCGCGAGGCTCTCGAGATGAACCAGGACGTCCAGGCCGGGGCGCGCGAGCGGTTCTTGCCGGCGGCTGGCGATGTCGCCGGTCCTCGAGTCGAGGATGTCGAGCGCCTGGATGATCTCGCCGCGGCGGGATCTCCCGGAGATGAAGAGCGGCTGGATCATGAGCGGGAGGCCGTCGATCGGATGCGTGTCGAAATAGGCCAGATTGAGCGCCGCGATGTCGCGGAACTCGATGATGACGAAGGTGAGCGTGAGGTCCTCGGCGGTGATCGGCCAGGTCTGGATCTTGCCCTTCGGTCGCAGGAAGCCGTACTTGACCGGCATCCCGACGGTCCCGAGCGGGAGGACGATCCCGACCGGGCTCTCGAGCTGGATCTCGGTCGGCGTGAACGAGAGGACCGTGAGCGCGTTCGAGGCTATGCCGGCCGGCGTGACGAAGGAGACCTCCTGGTTGACCGCGATCTCCATGTCGAGCGTCGAGATCTGGACGAGCGTGTCGATCGCGACCGCGGCCTGGGTGAGCTCGCGGGCCTCGTACCAGAGCTGGATCCCGACGCGCAAGAAGCCGGCGGCGTTGATGACGTTGAGCTGGCTCGAGCGGCGGACGTTGTCGGTGAATCGTTCGGTGATCTGGATCGTCGAGCGCGGGAGCTGGCGGAGTTCCATGACTTGCTCGATCCCGTTGATCGCGAACATCCGCTCGGTGAGGAAGGCGATCGTCTCCTTGATCGGCTTCTGGGGGATCGTGTTGTAGATGATGAGCCGGCGGCCGGTGAAGCGGACCGCGATGTCGCCGCCGTCGACCGTGAAGATGACCTCGTCGTCGATCGTCGCCTCGCCCTCGGTCGTGACCTCGAAGACCACGGTGATCGAGGAGAACGACGGGATCTCGATCGGCGGCGCCGGCGAGATGACCGACAAGCCGGCGATCGCGGAGACGTCGATCGCGGTGAGCTGGACCGAGCTCCGCCTCGTGTTGTGGAGGATGACGTCGCGCGTCTTCGTCGCCGTGATGTTGCCGAACGTGACCGGGACCGGCGAGACCCAGGTCGTCCCCAGGAACCAGTCGGCGAAGAGATCCGCCGGCGTGGCGCTCCGCTCGGCCAGGGTGAGGACGACGGCCCGCTCGAAGGTGAGCGAGGCCGCATGGTAGAAGATGTCGAGCGTCCCCTGGGGCGGCCCGGTCGGGAGGACCGGGAACTCCGGGTTGCCTGGAGCGAACTCCAGGACCCCGAACGAGAAGGCGCCCTTGTCCGCCATGACTAGCTCGCGTCGGCCGTGATTTTCTTGTAAGCCAGGCCCTCGAAGCCGGTGTATCCCTCATTGGCGAGGGTGTTCTGGCTGTCCTTGTTCGTCATCGGGAAGACGACGTAGGTGTCCGAGCCGATGAGAATCTCCTGTTCCGGGTCGAGGTTGTTCATGTTGATCCGGAAGATGTCGGGGATCTGGGCGACCGGCGCCATGCGTCGATCGCTCTCGAAGTCGACGACCGCGCCGACCAGGATCGGGACGAGCGCCTGGGAGTTCGCCGTGAAGGTCGGGTCGGAGTAGAACATCGTCGTCCCGAGGCCGTCGTTGTAGCCGGAGCAATTCGCGACGCCGAAGAGCACGTCGTCCGAGTTCGCGTTGACGTCGCCGATAGGCTTCTCGGTCGTCGTCACGGTGCTCATGTTGCCCTGGGTCGTTGCGTTGCGAGCGCCCGAGTCGGCGTTGCCCTCGATGCTCAGGTTGTGATACCAGTCGAAGCCGAGCGCGCCGATGTTCGGCATATACAGGAGGAGGCCGCGGTTGCGGAGGTTCTCGCCGGAGAACTGGAGGTTGTTCCGGTTGCGGAAGGCGAACGGATACCGATGAAAGTCCGAGTACGGCTGGTGCTCGGTGCTCGCCGTGTTCGAGCCGCCGAAGCGTTGCGCGCCGTCCAGGTCGTCCGGGTCCAGGTTCGAGACACAATGGGCCGTGATGTAGAACGAGTCGGGGTCGAGATCGGTGTGGAGCGGCGTCAACATCCCGACGTGAAAGTGGCGATACTGGCGCGAGTTGACCTTGAGGACGATGTGAAGATACTCGGCGCCCGCGCCGCCGAAGAGCCAGAAGGAGTCGTAGGGCCCGACGACCGTGTTGAGGAACTGGCAGCCGAGCGAGTGGAACTCCGAGCCGGGGTCGTTGTAGGGCTGGGAGGCGTTCGGCGGGTAGTTCATCGGGTTCCCTGGCTGGTCGTAGATTTGCTGGCCCGTGTTGATACTGCCGAAGCCGGTGAAGATGAAGAGCGACTTGAGCGTCGTCCCGGCCATCCAGAACGGCGGGAGCTCGGTCCCGACGACCCCGCGCGAGAACATATAGTTAAAATTCGGGTGTGAGCCGTTGCCCTCGGTCGGCGTCTGGCGGATCCAGGCGAGGCCGCCGGCGACGAAGGAGTCGGTGACGAAGGGGAGGACGATGTCCTGGAGGAAGTCGGCCATGTCGTCATCGCCTGGCTCGAAGCCTCCGGTGTCTGTTCTGAATGGCATGACTAGAGCTTCTCCATTGCGACGAAGCGGAAGATGTCCGCCGTGTTGGTGTCGTTGAATACCAGGAAGCGGCGGCCGTCGAACGAGATGATCTCGTCGAAGGCGTCCAGGCCGCGGCCGTGAACTTGCTCCCAGCCGTCGACGACCCCGATCACTTGCACGTCGCCGGGCTGGTTCTTGATGATGTGGAGCTGGCCGGTGAGCGCGAGGCGAGCGCCAGGCCCGAGCGGCGCGACGCCCTGGGGCATCTTCGACGAGGCGGCGTTCTGGAACCACTCCGGGTCGGACATCGTGCCGGCGCTGACGACGAACGGGATCATGTTCGCGGCCGTGGCCGAGGATCCGGACGGGACCGGCGCGTCGGTGAAGGCGAACTGGAAGCCGGCGCCGGAGGCCGAGATCGGCCAGAGCTGGGAGTCCTGGTCCTCCGCGCCGTCGTTGTTGTCGAGCGCGATCCCGAGCCAGGCCGGGCTCACGTTGTCCCGATACTGGACCGGCCCGAGCTGGCCGGCGAGCGTGTACGAGTTGAGGTTGACGATCCCCGAGTTCGTGCTCGACCTGGCCGCGTTGATCGCCTGGATCGAGCGGCTCTGGGCGTGAACGAAGCCTGGGAAGGGGTAGTTGAGGTCGGAGTTCGTGAACGGGATGAAGAGCCCGATCCCGAAATACTGCTTATTCGTGCCATCCGAGACGAGGCAATTCATCCGCCGCTCGGTCGTCGAGATGAAGATGTCCGGGTCCTGGTTCGGACACGCGGCGAACATCTCGTTATCAGGCGGCGCGCCTGGCTGGGTGAGGAAGGTCGCGCCCGAATTGAAGCTCGAGGCGGTCATGAACTGGAAGCCGTCGTTCGCTCCGGAGAGCTGGGCGTCGACGCCGACCGTCGGCGCGTTCGTCGCCTTGACCGAGGTCGCGATCCACTCGAAGTCGGTGAGGAGATCCGTGAAGGTGTTCCGGTCTTCGGTCCACTGGGCCGCCTGGGTCGTGAGGTCGACCGTGAGGAGATCGTCGCCGATCCCCGAGGCGTTCGTCGTGACGACGTTCGTCACGCCTGGGAGCGACGTGTAGATCCCCGAGCTCGTGATCTTGACCTCGGTGACGTCATCGCCGGAGATCGCAACGACGACCCCGCGGGCGACCAGGGTGACGCCGTTGATCGAGACCGCGGTCCCGCCGACGATGTCGAAGGTCTCGCCGACGACATAGCCCGAGCCGTTGTTGCCGCCGATGGCGTCGAGGCTCAAGACGTTCGGGTTCTTCAAGTGCTCGATCATCGCCAGCGAGGCGACGATCCGGCCGTCCGCGAGGACGCCGTCCGCGAGAAGAGCTTGTTCGAGGTAGGACATCTTAGACTCCTAACGCCTGGCGGAAGGCGGTCCGCCTGGCGCCGATTCGATTGAGGAGGACCGTGTCGCCCTCGCCGGAATTGAAGGCCGCCGTGATCTCCGCCGTGTCGATCGTGTTGACGATCTGGATGACCGGCGGAGCCTGGGCCGCCTGGGAGATGTTGACGTTCGGCGTGATCGAGCCGGCGCCCGGAGGACTGAAAAACTCGGGACCGCGTTCGCCGACCAGGATCGACCGGCCGGCGGAGACCTGGCCGCCGGCCTGGAAGCCGCCGCCGAAGAGTCCGCCGACGAACTGGGCGAAGCCGCCGGCGCCGCCGCCTGGGGCGTTCGAGCCGAAGTTCCGGAGGATGGTGAAGATCTCGGCCGCCAGGGCGTCGGCTGCCAGTTGTTGCAGGACGCGCGCGAAGCGGGCCGGGAGCTCGTCCAGGCCCTCGGCCAGGGGATCCGCCAGGAGGCCGGAGAGCTCGCGCTGGGCGCTTGCTCCGATGGCCTCGAAGAAGCCCGTGAGGACGTCCTCCTGTTCGCGGAGGCGGTCGGTCTCGTCCAGTAGGATCTCGGTGAGCTCGCCGATCTTCGCCGCTTGTTCGGCCGTTGCGCCGGCCGCCAGGGCTCGGAGCTGGGCGTTCGCGGCGAGCGCCTCGTTGTCCGCGTTGAGGAGCTCGATCTCGGTCTCGAGGGCGGTGATGATGTCCTCGAAGCTCGCCTCGAGATCCGCGGCCTCGAGCTCTTCGGTGAAGAGCCGGATCGACTCCTGGGCGTCGGCGCCGAGTTGCAGGAAGGCCTCCCGGAGTTCCATGACCGCCGCCGTCGGAGCCAGGTCGGCGAAGATGTCCGCCTCCGCGCTGGCGAGAGCGAGCTCGTCCTTGAAGATGGCGATCGCCGCGCCGGCTTCATCGCCGAGGTCCGCCGTGAGCGCGAGGATCTGTTCCTGGTTCTCGAGGGCCGTGATGAACTCGAGGACCGCGTCCTGGGCGTCCTGGAAGTCCTCGGCCGACACGCTAGGACCGCCGCCTCCGCCGCCGCCTCCGTCGTCTTCTAATCCCGAGCGGGCGGTCTCCCTGATCTTCCTCGAGCCGGCGTCCCAGAGCTCGATCAATGCCTCGATCGTGAACGAAGTGTCGGAGATCAAGGTGTCGCGGAGGGTCCGCATCCCGCCGGTGATCGTCTCGAGGTTGCGCTCGTTGAGGTCGTTGAGGATCGCGACGGACTCGTCGACGTTCCCCTTCGCAAACTGGACCAGGGCCGCGGTCGTCCCGCCGATTCTCTCGCCGACTATCGTGAAGCCGATCGTGGCGAGATTAAACAGCGAGGAGAAGAGACTGTCGACGACCCGGATCGCAACGAGGGCCGCGGTGACGAAGACCTGGAGCGCGCCGTTCACTTCTTCGGTCGGGGAGAGGTTCGCCGTGAAGGCGTCCGAGAGGTCGTCGATGACGCCGGCGGTGTCGGCGAGGACGGTCGTGAGCGTCTGGCCGGCCCCGGAGGCGTCGGCCATCCGCCCGACGAAGGAGATGAGCGAGTTGTTGATCGTGATGATGGCCTGGGAGATCGTGACCTCGGTCGCCGCGAACTGCTCGTCGAGCTCCCCGCCGCCCTTGAGGATCGCGCGGAAGAACTCCTGGGACGAGACCTTCCCCTCGATGACCAGAGTCCGAAGACGACCGACGGATCCGCCCGCCGCGTCCAGGCCACGGGCCGCCGCTTGAGCGAGAGGGAACGCGCCCTCGAGGATCGAGTTGAACTCCTCGCCGCGGACGATACCGGACGAGAACGACTGGGAGAGCTGGCGAAGCGCGCCGGACGCCTCGGCCGCGCTGGATCCGGACACGGCCAGGGCCTTGCCCGAGAGTTCGGTGAGCCGGAAGAGCTCCTCCTGGCTGGCCCCGAGCTCGTCCGCCGCGATGGCGGCTCGGGAGAAGAGCCCGACGGTCGCCTCGAAGGGCGCGCGCGTGTCCTGGGCGATCTGGAAGAGACGCTCGGAGGCCGTGGTGAGCTCCTCGGTGGAGCCCGTGACGACCCGGAGGCGGTTCGTGAGTGACTGGTAGGTGTTCGTGAGCTGGACGATCTCGCGGATCGCCAGGGCGGCGGCGAACGTGGCCGCGGCGGCGGCGGCCGCCTTGAATTGTCCGGTGACGGCCTTCGTCTTTTGCTGGATCCCCTGGAGGTCCTTCTTCGCCCTGATCGCGCCACGGCGAACGCCGGAACCATCGAGGACGACTCGGATGACGCGATCGGTCATGTCTTAGCTCCCGCGCCGAGCGTCGGCTTCTTGTCCTTGTTCTTCTCGGCCTCGGCCTGGTCGGCGAGCGACTTCTCGACGCCCTTCCAGTGATCGAGGAGGACCTGGTCGGTCTTCCAGACGATCCGCTTCAAGGTGTCCGGGTCGAGCCCGTAGCGGTCCGCATAGTCGAGGATCTTCACGATCGGGATCGTCTGGCGCGAGCTCACGCGCTCGGTCTGGAGATCCTGGAAGGCCTCCCAGTAGACCAGGAAGCGGAGCTCGATCTTCGGCGGGTTGACCAGGTGATCGGGCGGCGTGAGGCCCCGCTCCTTGTGCGCGGCGATGACCTTCCCCTGGGCCTCCGAGTCCCCGAGCCGGAGCGTGTGATCGAGGACCGCGGCTAGTTTCCCGCGGCTTCTTCTTCGTGAGCGGCCCGGTATTGCGACCACTGGCGGGCGACCTCCTGGATGCCCTGGAAGAACTTCGGGACGCGCTTGAACAATGCGATCGCGTTCTTCTCGCGGTTCGCTGGCGTCATGGCCTGGTTGAACTTGAGCTTCGCGTCCTTCTGGTCCGCGGGATCCGTCCAGGTGATCTTCAAGATGACGCTCCGGGCGTAGACCTTCCAGAGAAGGAGCCGGTCCGTGTCCTCGTCGATCTCGTTGACGTTGCCGTCCTTGAGAAGCCCGACCGAGAGCTCGGAAAGCTCTCGACGATAGTCGGCATTGAGAACCGGATCCGCGGGGCGGACCCAGATCTTGCAGATGACTCTCCCGCCGAACTCGATCTCGCACTCTCGCCCCTCACTTGTTAGCCGTTCACTGGTTTCAAAGGCCTCGAAAACTCTCACGGTCTTCCTCCTGGGCCTCGTCGACCCGGTTGTCGTTGATGGCTACCGGGCGAAGTTCACGCGCTGGACGCTGATCGTGTAGCCGAGCGCCTTGTCGAGAATTGCCTGGTAGGTTCCGGGGATCGTGACGTCGGCGTTCTTGCCTGGCACGTCTGGCGCTCCTCCGGAGAACTTGATCCGAGGAAGGTCGAAGACCATTGTCCGGCCGTCGGCTCCCTGCATGATGAGATCGAGCGAGGTCTCCGTGTTGTTGAGGATGATCTGGAGGATCTCGTCGTTGTCGAAGTAGGTCGAGAGCGTCCCCGTCACGGAGAGCTCGCCGACGCCGATCCCGCTCGCGCCGAAGACCCCGACCGCTGGCTGGCGGCGGAGGTTGTTGTTGATCTCGATCGTCGCCTCGAGGACGAAGTTGACGCCGGCGGCGTCGATCGGATCCACTCCTCGGCCGAGCCGGCCGATGTCGTTCGATGTGTTGTAGACGTCGAACTGTTCGGCGGGCACGTCGACCGGGAGCGCCGCGTAGAGCTCCGGATAGGTCGGCGAGTTGTCCGAGACGGCGGAGTTGAAGCCGAACCAGGTCAAGGAGCCGACCGCGATCGCCTGGGGTGCGAGGGTGATGTTGAAGTTGTTGAGCGCCATGCCGAGGAAGAGCTCGCGCGTGATCGGAGAGTGATCCTCGAAGCGCCGCTCGACCGCGTTCTGGTGGTCGCCGATCGCCTCCGCGCCGTTCTCGACTCGCGAGCCGTAGAAGGCCTGGACCTGTTCGGTCGCGGCCGCGTCGGTCGCCATGCCGGTCTGTGCGTCGACGGTGATCGTGTCGGCCGTGAGGTCGACCTCACGCGCGCGGGTCCAGACGTTGTTCAACGGGGTCGAGAAGTCGGCGAACTTGAACCACTGGCCGATCTGGATCGGAAGGCCTGGGCCGAAGGCGTCGTCGAGGGCGCCAGTCGGGAAGGAGAAGACCGCGTCGGATCCGGTGACGACGACCGAGATGTCGCCGTTCGCCTGGGCCGCGAAGCCGGAGACGTTGAGCCGGGTGTCGGCGTCCGCCGTCTCGGTTCCCTGGATGGCCGTCGTCGCGGTTCCCGCGAGCGGGTTGACCGCGAGGTTGTTCGTCGCGATCGCGGTGATCTCGAAGATGCCGTCGCCGACGTCGCCGGTGAGGAGCTTCTGGAGGCGGAGGACCTGGCCGACGATGAAGTCGGCGCCGTCGTCGACGATGATGTCGCCGGCCGCGAAGCCGGTGATCTCGCCGGTCCCGAGCTTCTGGATCGTCGCGACGAAGGTCGAGAAGAGGCCGTCCTCGATGAGGGCGTCGAAGGCCTCGAACGAGAGCTCGATCCCCGTGTCGCCGCCGGCTTCGGCGCCGACCAGGATGAGGTCCGAGATCTGGCGGTCGGGCCGGATCTCATTCGAGACGATCGTGTTCGGCTCGAACGCGAGGTTCGGCGTCCCCGTGAAGCGGAGCTGGTTGAGGTTGAACGGGCCGCCAGGGATCGGGGCCGTCCGTTGTGAGCTTCTGAAAAAACGAAGCCCGACTCGATTAGTGTCAGACATGGCGGTCTCCTAAAGGTTAGGCCGTCTCACACGGTCCGAAAAGCATCGTATTCGATCAAGGCGGTGATCGTAACCTGGAACCATTGCTGGATCCGGCCGTTGTCGATCATCGTCGGGTCGCGGAAGCGGATCCCGGTGAGGTGAGTCGCCTCGACAAAGTCGAGAAGGATCTCCGCCAGGGCGTCCGCCCGCTCCTGGCCGGTATTATGCCGGACGAAAGCCTGGGCCGCGAATATCACGCCCTTCCTCGTCTGGATTGTATTGCCGGCGCCCAGGCTCGCGAGCTCTCCGGTCGAGTGAGCGAGTCCCAGGTGAACATAGTCGTCAAGGCCCGCCACGTCAAAGTCGAGATTATCCCAGGCCACGGTCGCGAGGTCCTCGCCGGCGTCGGTCCAGTGAGTCCCGAAGGCCGTCCGGATCGTGTCGCGGAACTGGGCCGCGGTTCGTGTTGTTGCGCCCACTAGCGGAGATCCCTCACGCCGCCAGGTGTCCCGAGCGCGGCGTTGATGCTCTCGTCGATCCAGCCGAACGCGGCCTGGGTCGAGTGTCCGAGCGCGAGTCGGTTCGCGTAGGGGACGTTATTCTGGATGATGATCCGCAAGGCCCGGCTCGCCTTCGCCGCGATGATCTTCGCCCGACCTTCGGCCAGGGGAACCGCGGCGGAAGCGCCGGCGCCTTCGGTCGTCGAGGAGTCCGCCGCGCGGACCGAGATGAGCCAGTTCCGCCGGAAGTGGCCGCCGACGTAACCTGGAGCCGCGCCGTCGGGGTTCTGCCAGAGCGTCGGATTGCCGACGGGCGAGCGGATGACGAGGTTGCGCAAGATGGCGAAGGCGGTCTCGCCGATGTCCTCGGCGAGCTCGCCCTCGAGGGCGATGAAGATCTCGTTCGGGTTGAAGGGCTTCCCGATCGCCATCAGGGAGCCCTCACTTGCAGCTTGTAGAGGAAGTCGGTCTTGCCTGGGTGAATACGATCGAGCGAGATGATGTTCTTCTCGATGCCCTCGTCGAAGATCTTGTCGGCGGTCGTCGGGATCGTCGTCCCCAGGGAGAGCGCCGCGATGAGAACGGTCTCGTCGCCCTGGCGGACGCTCTGGCCGTCGATCATCGAGCGGCGGATCGGCACGACTACCGCGGGCGCGGTGACGATCGTCTCGGTCGAGGTCGGGTCGACTTGCCAGGGCTTCGTCGGATCCGCTGGCGCCGTGGCCGGGATCCGGAGCTCGACCTGGCGGTCCTCTCCGAAGCGGCGGATCAAGGCGAGGGCGGTGTCTTCGAGCGCCATGTCATCCGGCCCGGAGCGTGAGGCCAGCCGTCGCGCGGCGGAGCCAGCGACGAAGGACGAGCTCGGCCCGCGGATACTTGCGGAACTTCGGCGTCGAGACGTTGCGATAGGTTCGGGAGGTCTCGAGGACGTCGACCTTGTCGCGCGACTGGATGAGCTCGCGGCCGGTGTCGTCGATGACTGGGGTCGGGGCGAGCGGCGAGCTCGCGGCCTCGAAGGCGTACTCGATCGAGGCGTTGCCGATCTCCTCGGGGATGCTCCCGGCGTCGCCGGCGGGCGGTGTCGTGAGGACGCCGAGCTCGTCGAAGACCTGGATCCGCGGCCACTCGAGTCTCTGGTCGGAGCTGAATCGCTGGCCCTTGTAGCGCCGGCGGAAGGTCTGGTCGATGTAGTCCGCGCCCTGGATGAGCGCCGCCTGGCGCTCCTTCGAGGAGAACGCCCTCCAGGCCGTCTTCCGGTCGGTGTTCTCGAGATACTGGTCCGCGACCGTGAGGTCAACGTAGGCCGTCGCGTCGTCGAGCCCGGTCCCGTCTTCGATGATGAACTGGATCGCCATGTCGGTCTCCTACTTCGTGACGTCTTGCTGGAAGATGTACTCGTTCTTCGCGATCGTGAGGATCCGCCCGGCGCCGTCTGTTTGCTGGATGTCGTAGAAGTACGTCTCCGGGAGCTGGTCGGCGTCGGCGACAAGCCAGGGGAAGTCGACCTCGCCGCCTGGGCCGTCGATGATCGCGCCGGTGAGCTGGGCGATCTCGACGCCGATGATCGGCGGGCCTACGGGCTCCGGATCTTGTTCCGTGTTGACCGTCATGAGGAAGCCGAAGCCGCTCACGTCCAGGGGCGCGCCGTCGTTCTCCGGATCCGTGACGAAGATCTTGTCGGGCGCGGTGTCGCCTCTTTTCCGGGCGATACAGATCCCCGAGAAGTCGTTGTCGCATGATGCCATCGGTGTCTCCTCCTACTGGGTCGAGTTCGAGCGGCCCGCCTCGAGTGTCTGGGTGACGTTGTCGGTCCCCTCGTTGATGTCTTGCCGGCTATTGTCCAAAAAGCGGAGCAAGGTCTGGAGCGAGTTCGGGATGATGCGCGCGCCCGAGTCGAACAATAACGCGACCACGGCGAAGGATAAAGGCGCGAGAGCGGAAAGCGATCCCCGCGCCAGTAGATCCGCCGCCGCGGTGAGGGTGATCTGGGCGGCCGCGGCGATCTGCCCGCCCGCCGCGTCCTGTAAATCCGCAACGACTCCGAACTGGAGCGCGGCCTGGGCGTCCATGCCGCCGACCAGGCGACCGTCGGCCGTCACGGCGAACGACATCGCCGGCGCCGCGGTGATCGCGCCCTCGCCGAGCAAGTCGGCCGCGACATCGAAGACCATGTCGGCCGCCGCGTCGAGCTGGCCGAGCGCCTGGAGATCCGCGACGAGCGTGAGGACCAGGGAGGCCGAGGCGTCGATCGCGCCGTCGGCTGGTTGATCTTGTAGGTCCGCCGATACCGTGAACGCCAGGGCGACCGCCGCGTCGAGCTGGCCGCCGGCCGCCAGGTTCGCCACGGCCGAGAAGACCAGGGCCGGGGCCGCGGTGAGTTGTCCCTGGGCGTCGAGATCCGCCGCGACGTTGAAGAGCAAAGCCGCCGCCGCGGTGAGTTGTCCCTGGGCCTTGAGGTCCGCCGCCAGGGCGAACGCGAGCTGGGCCGAGGCCTGGAGCTGGCCGCGAGCCTGGAGGTCCGCAACCAGGGAGAAGGCCATCGCCGCGGCCGCGTCGAGCGCGCCTTCGGCTTCGAGATCCGCGGCAACGGTGAACGCGAGCTGGGCGTTCGCTCTGATCGCTCCCTCGGCCGCGTCCTGGAGATCCGCAACCAGGGCGAAGACCAGGGTCGCCGCCGCGTCGAGGGCTCCGGTCGCGCGTAGATCCGCCGCCACGGTGAGCGCCATCACGGCGGCCGCGTCGAGCTGGCCTTCCGCCTGGAGGTCCGCCGCAACGGTGAAGACGATCGAGGCCGCGGCGTCGATGAGTCCGCGGCCCTGGAGGTTCGCCGCGACCGTGAAGGCCAGGGCGGCGGCGGCTTCGAGTTCGCCTCGAGCCTGGAGATCCGCGGCAAGGTTGAGCGCCAGGGCCGGAGCCCCGTCGAGCTGGCCCTGGGCGTTCAAGTCGGGCGCCAGGTTGAAGAGCATCGCGGCGGCCGCGGAGAGCTGGCCGTCGCCCGTGAGGTCGGGGACTACCGCGAACGCCAGCGCCGGGGCGGCGGCAATTGCGCCGCCCGGCGCCGCATCCCACTCGATGACCTGCCACTGGAAATCACTGGTAGCACCAGTCTCAATTCGACGCAAAGTAATTGTAGTCGAATCGGTCAGCTCATCTCGCGCGTTGCAATAGCCGACTGCATCGTCGCCGCCGAACGCGGTCTTGCCGCCGCCATTCGACAACGACTGGTCGCCGCCGTTGAACACACACGTCTTGCTGGTATCAACCGAAGTTATTGTAGGGGAGTTCGATGTATCGGCATTAGCAAACGCCGCCAGGCCGGTCTGAACCTGCGTATTGTCGGCCAACTCAACGACTTCCCAAGTGGCCCGCTGTTCATCGTTATTGGCAACGCCTTTCTGGAACTCGAACTCGGTGTCACTGTTAAACTTTAAGAGGAGGGGCGCCGCGTTTGGAAGCCAGTTACCATTCAGCGACCACTGTGACGTGAGGAAGCTCTTCGCTTGATCGACGGCGGTGATCGTGACCGGGATCTCTGTGAGGCTGGCGTCGGCCGTATCCTCCTCTCCGCGCTGCACACTAATGTCAGCGCCGGTAGTGAACTCGCAGACCTGCCACGCGACCGTTCCACTGGACCCGTTATACTTGCGAAACCGCACCGTGGTCGTGGTGTTGATGTCAGCCGCATAACAGTCGTCATTGCCCCATGTCGAGCCAGCCCTGTTCTCGCCTCCGGGGAGCAGGAAAGTGTCATCTAAGATGACTGCTGAGATGCTGGCGGTCTGTGAAATGGTACTTAACGCCAGGCTGCCACGCTGTACATCAACGCCAGATGTCCACTCCACCACGAACCAATTGATGACCCGCTGGATGCCGCCGGCAGAGTTCGATGTGAACCGGATGTTGGTTGTGGCCTGAAGTTCGCCTCTGATCGCAGTCTCATCGGGGCGATTTGAGCCAGCAGCCACCGTGAAAAACAGCAATGAGTTTGCCAGTACAGCAGCCGCGATCGTGACATTCTCGGTAGTGCTACCAACCGTCAATGAGCCACTTTGCACATTGCTG
>Ga0209988_10000347_pt1 | contig 28371 bp, 24 predicted proteins | sample N075metaG_FD_183115 | JGI IMG/M metagenome (GOLD analysis project Ga0209988, IMG submission 183115) | Deep subsurface microbial communities from Kermadec Trench to uncover new lineages of life (NeLLi) - N075 metaG (SPAdes) (version 2) | ecosystem: Environmental > Aquatic > Marine > Ocean trench... | reverse complement strand
GATTGGTAGGCGCCGGGAAACCTCTGTAGATACGCCCGGCCAGATCGAATTTGGAGCCATGACACGGACAAAAGAAGCCGCCGGGCCAGTCTGAACCCAGGTCGGCCGGTCCGACTTCGAAGCGAGCTATGGGCACACACCCCAAATGCGTGCAGACACCCTCGACCACCAGAATCTCGGGCTTCAGGCTACGCTGAGGGTTGGTGGCAAACTGCGGCTGCTCCGACTCTAGCGATGCCGGATCGGCAAGTTCATCCTCAATCGTTGCCAAACGGGTAAGCATGTCATCGGTCCGATGCACGATCATGATGACCCGTCCACGCCATACCACTTTGATCATCGCGCCGGGCTCCACTTTGCTGATATCCACCTCCACTGGGGCACCGAGAGCATAAGCACGTGCGCTGGGACCGAACGAAGCGACGAAAGGCACTGCAACGGCGACCAGGCCAACACCACCCGTAACGGCGGTGGCGGCGGTTAGAAAGTGGCGCCTGGTGAAGTCCCGATTGTCCGTCATTAAGCACTCCCAGGCTGACCTGAAGTCTCGGTCAGCTGCTGGTTAGTTTCTCGATTGATCGTGTGTTGTTGCTGAGACGCATCGGGCCCCGCTGCCCATGGGCTGCGGAAACCGCGCCTCCAGCCGAGATGGCGCTGCAGAAGTTCGCGGAATTATACACAGTGGCTGAAGCGCTTGGCCACCGACGAGGCTGGGCCACCCATCCTGGTAAACTAGTTCCATGCGCCCAATCACTAAGGCTCTTGCTTTCGTCGGCCAGTCGGCAGCTATCGGTCTGGCTCTGGCCTTCCTGGTCGTGTTGATCAAGCCGGATCTCGTGAGGCTGGAGCAGCGCAGCTCGACCGAAGCGCCCGGAAGCTATGCAGCGGCGGTCGCCGCCAGCGCACCGGCGGTCGTGAACATCTATACCGCGGGAATCCCCGGACAGCGCAACGGTTTCGCCGGCCTGACGACCAGCCCGTTGGCGGGCGAAGGCCTCGGCTCGGGTGTCGTCATCAGCCAGGATGGTTACCTGGTCACGAACTGGCACGTGATTGAGAATGCCGACGAGATCTATGTCCAGCTGGCGGACGGGCGGACGGTGGAGCCCGTCTTCGTGGGCGCCGATCCCGAGACCGAATTGGCGTTGCTGAAGATCGACTTGCCGGACCTGCCAAGTATCGTGCTCGGGCGCTCCGATACCCTGCAGATCGGCGACATCGTACTCGCCATCGGTAACTCCTTCGGACTAAGTCAGACGGTGACTCAGGGAATCGTCAGTGCGATCGGCCGCGGCCTGGGCGTAGCCACCTTCGAGAGTTTCATTCAGACCGACGCGGCTATCAACGTCGGCAACTCCGGCGGCGCGCTCGTCAACGCCCGCGGTGAATTGGTTGGCATCAATACATTCTTCGTCGGCCCCGCCTTGCAGGGTCAGGTAATTCCGGCCGGCGTCGGTTTCGCGATCCCGGTCAACTTGGTTCGCGGCGTCATGGCCGAGCTTATCGAGCATGGTCGCGTTATCCGCGGCTGGCTGGGCGTAAACGCCTCGTATCTGCCGATACTACAGGCTCAATCCTTGGGTCTCTCCGGGCCCGGGCTGCAACTGCTCAACGTCAGCGGACCAGCAGCCGCGGCGGGCTTGCGGCGCGGCGATATCGTGACCCATGTTGACGGCGAACGGATGTTGAGTCCGCAGCAGATGATGAACCTGGTAGCAAGCGCGCGCCCCGGACAAACGATCCGGATTCGTGCGATTAGGCGTGGCACCGGCCTGTTCGAGACCGAGGCCGTTCTTGAGGAACGGCCGTCAGTCGCAAAGCTAACCGGGTAGCCGGCGTATCTCCGCACCGAGTAGGGCGAGCTTCTCTTCGAGACGCTCGTAGCCACGATCGATGTGGTAGATACGCTCCACAATCGTCACGCCCTCTGCCGCCAACCCCGCCAGAACCAGCGAGGCCGACGCCCGCAAGTCGGTCGCCATCACCGGCGCACCCGCGAGGCGCTCCACCCCGCGAATAACGACGGTGTTCCCTTCGACTGACAGATCAGCACCCAGGCGTTGTAACTCCTGGGCGTGCATAAAACGGTTCTCGAAAATAGTCTCGATGATCGTGCCGGTGCCGACCGCAACTGCATTCAGGGCGCAGAATTGTGCCTGCATGTCGGTCGGGAACCCCGGGTAGGGCGAGGTATGCAGGTTGACTGCCGTCGGCCGTCGTCCGGCCATGTCGAGCTCAATCCAATCCGACCCACGCTGCACGGTGGCCCCTGCCTCTTGAAGCTTTCTCAGAACCGCCTCCAGATGATCGGGCCGCGTACCCTTGATCTTGACCCGCCCACCCGTGATCGCCGCAGCGACGAGGTAGGTGCCGCTTTCGATTCGATCCGGTAGAACCGAGTAGCTGGTTCCGTGGAGCGTCTCGACACCTTGAATCAGAATAGTGTCTGTACCGGGACCTTCGATCTGCGCGCCCATCCGTTGGAGAAAGTTCGCCAGATCCACTACCTCGGGTTCTCGGGCCGCGTTCTCGATGACCGTTTCACCGCGTGCCAATACCGCCGCCATCATCAGATTCTCGGTGCCCGTGACGGTCACGGTGTCCAGGACAATATGCGCGCCTTTCAGGCGCTCCGCGCGGGCACGGATGAAGCCATTATCGATCGTAATTTCAGCCCCCATCGCCTGAAGACCAGCGACGTGCAAATTGATTGGCCGTGCCCCGATGGCGCAGCCCCCTGGCAATGACACATCAGCGCGACCGAATCGACTTAGCAATGGGCCCAATACCAGAACGGACGCGCGCATCGTTTTGACCAGCTCATAGGGCGCAAGAAAGTCCGATATATTTACGGCGTCTATTTCGAGCCGCACGCCGTCATGACAAATGATCTCCACGCCCATACGGCGCAATAAGTTCAAGGTCGTGGTGACATCATTGAGGTGCGGAACGTTCTCCAGCACCACCGGCTCCTCAGCCAATAGCGCAGCGGCCAGAATCGGCAACGCGGAATTTTTCGCTCCAGAGATACGAACTTCGCCCGAGAGACGTTCGCCGCCCGTTATTTCTAGTCGATCCAAGTCACCGCGCCTTCGATCACGTCGCTTGAGATCGCCACTCCTCGGGCGTGAACGTCTTCAGGTTTAGTGCGTGAATCTCCCCGCCGACAAGTCCACCAAGCGTTCCGTAAACCAGTTGATGTCGACGAAGGCTACGCTTGCCGTCAAAGACGGACGAGATGACGGTTGCCTCGTAGTGCCCCGCTCCGTCCGTCCGGACTTCGACCGTAGCATCTGGGAGGCCCTGTTCGATAAGGTTCGCGACTGCTTTGGGATCCATGCTGTGTTACACGCTCGACCAGTAAACAGTCTAACCCAACCTGCGTGCGTCATCATGACTGAGGAAAATTGCTAGGGATTAGGTCGTTTGAGCGCAGGCTGAGGGCAAAAATCGGCGCCGCTGGTCGATCTGAGCTTAGATCAAGGCCAGGCAACCCTGAAGACGTCAGCGCGGAAATCTTAGTAGACCAGACGCGATGATACACGCGGCGAAGCCGCGACTGCTAGAATTCACACGAGAGCTGAACTAGTTATCGCAAATGAGTTATCCGCACTTCAGAAACCTGTTCGTTTTTGCATTCCTGACCGCGGCAGCCGGCTTGAGCTGGTACTGGAGCCGCGCTGGTACGACGGTAGTTCAACCCGGGGAAGTACGCGAATCCCTACCGCTGGGTTACTACCTGATAGACGCAGAGATTTTCGGTACCGACGAGGATGGGCGTCTACTCTACAAGATATGGGCTGCGCGGGCGGAGGAGCGCCCCGACGAGGGTAGGCTGTTGTTAAGCGATGTGCGGATCGAATATCGGCCAGTCGAAAATGTCCCCTGGATCCTTACCGCTGACTCCGGTGAGGCGCCGACAGATCAGGCGTATATCGATCTGAGCGGCGCCGTGGAACTCGCCAATACGCCCCGCAACCAGGGAGAGCGAACGCTGATCAAGACACAGAGGCTTCGTTTCGAGCCGGATACCTTTGTCGCCAGCACCGAAGCTGCAGTGAGCGTGTTCTTCGGCGCCGGGCGCTTGGACGCGGTAGGCATCAAAGTGTATTTGCGAGATGACCGCCTGGAGCTAGAATCAAGCGTACATGGTGAATTCAATCCCTAGCAAGCTATCGAACTGTTCCGTCGCGGCCCTATTGATACTGCCGTGGCTCACGATGGTCGCGGCGGGAGGCGAGCCGCTGCCTATCTCGCTGGTCGCGGAGTCATCGTCCTTTGATCAGAAAAGCAATTCGGTCGTATTTCGAGGTATAGATATTACGCAGGGCGGCCTGAAGATCCGCGCCGATGAAGCCGTGGCGTCCAGTATGGACTTCGAAAAAAGTGAGTGGCGTTTCAGCGGCCATGTCAAAATCACCGTTAACTCCGTGAGCATCGAAGCCGACAGTGCAGAATTAATCTTCGAAGCTCACTCGCTGCTGGTCGCCAATATGCGAGGACATCCGGCCATATTCCAGAATCTGAGTGCAACGCGTGAGTCGCTCATTCATGGCAGCGCAAATCACTTGCGTTATGATGGCGGTACGCGAACCTTGCGTATGATTGAAGATGCATGGCTCAGTGACGGGCCTAATGAATTCACGGGATGCGATCTAATCTTCGACCTGGAACAGGCTCGGATCACCTCGGGCTCTTCCGAGTGCGGCGAATCCGTCATCATCACGATCCTACCGCCATCAGATGATTCCGAGTCGGTTAGCGCGCCCCCACCATGAGTAGATTGGAGGCGATCGGTATCGCCAAGCGCTACCGATCGCGTGAAGTAGTCAAAGATCTATCGATCTCGATCGATAGCGGTGAGATCGTTGGCTTACTGGGCCCGAATGGCGCGGGTAAGACAACAGCTTTCTACATGATCGTCGGGCTCATTCGCTGTGACCGGGGAAGCATCATTCTCGACGGCAGAGACGTGACCCGGCTTCCTGTTCACCGTCGTGCGCGACGAGGCCTGGGCTATCTGCCGCAAGAGGCATCGATTTTTCGCAAACTCACTGTCGCCGACAATATTCGCGCCATCCTGCAAACCCGCACTGACTTAGATCGGGCTGATCGCCAAAGTCTGTTGGAGGAGTTGATGGAGGAATTGCACGTCGTCCATGTCAGAGACAGCCTGGGCCTCTCCCTCTCAGGCGGTGAGCGGCGACGGGTGGAGATTGCGCGGGCGTTGGCGGCCGAACCCAGATTCATTCTTCTCGATGAACCGTTTGCCGGCGTCGACCCAATATCCGTGATCGACATTCAGCGCATCATTCGCCACCTGACGCAACGCGATATCGGTGTGCTGATTACCGATCATAACGTGCGCGAGACCCTTGGAATTTGTGGACATGCCTATATTCTTAATGACGGGGTGTTGATGGCCGCCGGAAGTCCAGATGAGATATTGTCGAATCAAGATGTACGAGAAGTTTACTTGGGAGAAGGGTTCTCGCTGTAGGAGTGTAGCCGCGAGATGTTGAAACCTTCCCTCCAGCTCCGGCAATCACAGCAGCTCACGATGACACCGCAGCTGCAGCAGGCCATCCGGCTGCTGCAACTTCCTATCCTGGATCTGCAGACCCAGATTCAAGAAGCCCTGGACGAGAACGTGATGCTGGAAGTCGATGAAACAGCATCGCTAGAGGCTGCCGAAGAAACCGCGGAAGGAGCAGACGATTCCGCTGAGGCTGACGTGAGCGATGCCGACTGGACGGATATCCAGAGAACGGGCCCCTCCGATACCCCCATATCATACGAGCCTCGAGATCAGCCAGAGTACGCCGATCTCTCCGGAGACACGCTCAAAGATCATCTGCTCTGGCAGCTTGAGCTAGAGATCCTGGATCCTCGCACCACCGCGATCGGACAAGCGATCGTCGATGGCATTAATGAAGATGGCTACCTCACCGAGGAGTTCGAGGCAATTCAAGCAACATTGGCACCGGATATCGTTGCATCACCTGATGAGATAGAGGTTGCCCTGGGAGTAGTGCAACGCCTGGATCCGGCTGGTGTCGGCGCTAGATCTATCAGCGAATGCGTCTTGCTGCAACTGCAGCAACTCGATCCGGAAACGCCGGGACTCGCGCTCGCGAAAACTACGGCGCAAGAACACCTGGAGCTGGTCGCAGAGCATCAGTTTGCAACGCTTAAACGACAGCTTAACGCAACAGCCGAAGAACTCGATGACGCACTCGTTCTGGTTCGCGCCTGTCACCCGCGACCCGGTTCATCAATTGCTTCTTCCGCGGCGGAATACGTCATTCCGGATGTTTACGTCAGACGTTCCGACGGCTCATGGAGTGTGGAACTCAACACCACTATCACTCCTAAGCTTAGAGTGAATCAATCCTACGTGGGTTCTTTGGGACGCGATGGTGAGTACGATCTGCTCAGAACACAATTGCAAGAAGCTCGCTGGTTGATCCGCAGCCTGGAAATCAGGGACCAGACCTTGTTAAAGGTAGCCACAACGATCGTCGAGCGCCAGACCGAGTTCCTTGAGCACGGCGAAGAGCATATGCGCCCGATGGTATTGAGAGATATTGCTGAATCCATCGGGATGCATGAGTCCACCGTGTCTCGAGTAACTACCAACAAATACATGCATACACCGCGCGGCGTTTTTGAGCTTCGCTATTTCTTCTCCAGCCACCTGACCAGTAAGGACGGTGAACGGTCTTCTACTGCTGTGCGTGCCAAGATCCGCAAGCTGATTGGAGGCGAGAGACCGGAGAAGCCCCTGAGTGATAATCAGATAGCGAAGATCCTTTCTGCCGAAGGCATTCACGTTGCGCGTCGTACAGTAGCGAAATACAGAGAGGGCATGGGGATTTCCTCCTCGAGTGAACGGAAACGAAGCAAGCTCGTCAGCTAGCGCCGCGAAGAACTAGCCGCCCGATGCTTTGAACTGGAACAGAACGATGCAGTCAAACGTTACTGGACATCATGTCGACGTCACCCCGATGCGACTAGACTATGTGGAGGTCTGGTTGAAACGTTTAGGGAGAGTCCAGTCAACATGGATGTAGCCAAACTTCTCAAACCAGACAGTGTCCATTGTGGATTGAGCGCTCGCAGCAAAAAACATGCGCTGGAGTTATTGAGCCAAGCACTCGCGGCATCTTCTGAGGCAGCTAACGCCGAGGAAATATTAGAAGGCTTGATCCAGCGTGAACGTCTCGGCTGTACGGGGCTCGGCAGGTCCGTGGCGATGCCACACACTCGATTGAGTGGCCTCGATCAAAGCATCGGTGCCTTTCTGCGCCTGGACGACGCGGTGGACTTTGATTCGGTGGACGGCGCACCGGTCGATCTGCTGTTCGGGCTTCTGGTTCCCGAGGACTGCGATGATGATCAGATTCGGGAAGTCCGCGAGCTGATCGAGAGACTGGGAGATTCGGCGCTGCAGCAACAGCTTCATCAGGCAGAAGAACCGGCTCAGCTATATGAGTTGCTGACTGAGTCGCTGACGATCATCCATAAAACATCGAGAGCCTGATGTCGGGAGGGCCATGCGCCTTGTAATCATCAGCGGTTTATCGGGATCCGGAAAGAGCGTTGCCCTCAACGTATTGGAGGACGCCGGCTTCTATTGTATTGACAATATTCCGGTTGGCCCTCTGCGGTCCTTCGTCAAAGAAAGTCAATCAGATCAGGCTCCCGATTACGATCAGGTCGGCGTCGGCCTCGACGCGCGCAATCTTCCGGATATCGCGCAGCTTCCAGAGCTGATAGATGAATTTCGCAAGACTGGAGCTAGCTGCGAAGTGATTTTCCTGCAGGCTGAGAACGACGTTCTGCTGTTGCGCTTCAGTGAGACTCGCCGCAGACATCCTTTGACCAGCGATGTCGTCAGCCTCCCTGAAGCGATCGCTAAAGAGCGGGAACTGCTTGGCCCGATTATCGACATGGCCGATTTGATCATCGATACAAGCTCGACCACGGTCAATGATCTGCGAGACCTGGTGCGAAATCGAGTAAAGAACCGTGGACAGGATGCACTGTCGATACTCATCGAGTCTTTTGGTTACAAACACGGATTGCCGGCAGACGCCGACTTTGTTTTTGACGTCCGCTGTCTACCCAATCCGTACTGGGAGCCCGAACTTCGTCCCATGAACGGAAAGGCTAAGCCGGTACGAGACTTCCTAAGTGCACAGGCGCAGGTACAGGAGATGGTCGACGATATCGAAGGATTTCTGAATCATTGGATCCCACGTTATAAGAACTTTCAGCGTTCCTACCTGACCATCGCGATTGGTTGTACCGGCGGCCAACATCGTTCAGTGTATATCGCCGAGGCACTGGCCGAGCGCTTGATGGCAGCTCACGGTCCAATTCAGACCCGCCACCACGAGTTACCGTAGTCTAGTTCGACGGGCAACAACATCCCCGTTACACTCCCGGCGACCTCGCTACCCGAGGAGTACGAAGCTCAGTGGATCCGCAACGAGCCAGACCACCGCAGTTAGACGCGCTTCATGAAGCACTTGACTCCGGAGCGATAGAGCAGGTGCGTGTTCTCGTCAACGCCTTACACCCCGGCGAGATCGCTGATCTCTTGGAGGCGCTTCGACCTACACTGCGCGAGGTCGTGTGGGGTCTGGTCGATACAGAAGACGAAGGCGACGTCCTCGTCGCGCTCAACGAGGAGGTCCGAGCGACGCTGATCCAGGAGATGGACTCCGAGGAGCTCGTCGCTGCCGCAGCCGGCCTGGAACTGGACGATCTTGCCGATTTTCTGACCGAGCTGCCCGATACGGTCAACCAGGAAGTACTGAAGTCGCTGGACCAGAACGACCTGGATCGGCTCGAAGCGGTCCTGAGTTACAGCGAGGACAGCGCCGGCGGCCTGATGGACCCGGATTCCCTGACCGTCCGCAGCGATGTCACAATCGAAGTGGTGTTTCGCTATCTGCGGATGCGTCGAGAAATCCCCGCGGGCTCGGATGCGATCTTTGTCGTCAGTCGACAAGGAGAGTACCAAGGGTGCCTGCTCATCACGGCCTTACTTACTGCCAACCTTGAGCAGAAGGTCGACAGCCTCATGGACACCCAGATTCGTGCGATTGAAGCTACTACGACAGCGGCAGAGGTGGCGCTAATTTTCGAAACGCATGACTTAGTCTCGGCAGCCGTGGTCGATGAGGCAGGCATGTTTTTGGGTCGTATCACCATCGACGACGTCGTTGATGTGATTCGCCACGAGGCGGATCACTCGCTCTTGAGTACGGCGGGGCTGGACGAAGACGATGATATGTTCGCACCGGTGTTCGTCAGCACTAAACGCCGCTCCATTTGGCTCGGTGTCAATCTTGCGACGGCCTTTATCGCAGCTGGCGTAGCCGGATTTTTCGAAGCTACGTTGGAACGAGTCGTAATGCTGGCGATATTGATGCCCGTCGTACCGAGTATGGGAGGTATCGCGGGAAATCAGACATTGATCTTGATCACCCGCGGTATCGCTTTGGGTCAGGTCGAGAGTTCCAACGTCCGCTGGTTGCTCAGAAAAGAGTTTGGCATCGGCCTACTCAATGGCCTTATCTGGGCTTGCGTGGTTGCGGGCGTCACAATGTGGTGGTTTCAGACTTGGAGAATCGCGCTGGTCATCGCCATTGCGCTTGCTATCAATTTAATCTGCGCGGCGGTCGCCGGTTTTACAATCCCTTTGACGCTTAAAAAACTCAACATAGACCCGGCACTTGCCGGAGGTGTCATCCTTACAACGATTACGGATGTCGTCGGACTAGTTGCATTTCTGGGCTTCGGCGCGTTGCTCCTGCTATAGACCTTCGAAGAATAAGTCTCGCTTGATCTCCATCGAGACTGTCTCCATCGGCTGATCAAACAGGAAGGCGCGCAGATCCTCTTCCATCTCCATCGCATCACGAAGTCCCATCTCGATCAGCTCACGTGTGAACCCGGATTCAAACAAGAGATAGCTGATCAGCTGTAAGCCGCCTTTATCCATGGCGCCCGATCCGCCGAGCAGCAGACGCACCGCCCGCGGCAACTCATCAACATGCCGGGCGGCGACCTGCCGAATGTCTTCCTTGGGTACGATAATCAGTGTGCTGATCGGACGTAGACCGGCGACCGGACCTTCCAGAGTCTTACCCTCCAGCTGCTCCATGATGACATTGACGCGTGTTGCCTGTTCCAGGTCCGCGTAGAGACCATCCATGAACAGCGTATCCAGCATATACCCGGCGAGCAGAGCGAAGTTCGGCATCTCCACTGGCGCGCCCTCCGGCGGCTCCGGATCAGGATGTTCGTCGCGCACACCAATAACGAGCATTCGCTCAGCGCCGAGATGGATAGCCGAGCTCAGCGGCGCCCGGTGCCGCATCGCACCGTCGCCGTAAAACTCACCACCGATCTGGACGGGCGAAAACACAAACGGGACAGCCGCGCTTGCGAGCAGGTGTTCCACCGTGATCTTGGCGGGACGCCCGATGCGTCTGACCCTGGCCCACGGCTTTAGGTCCTCAAGGCCTTGGAAAAAAGTGACGGAGCGCGCGGAAGAGTAGGCCGATACGGTTATCGCCAATGCCTCCAAGTGGCCACGGTTGATCGCCCGCTCGATAAGGGAGAACTTGATATTTTCGGTGAGCAGCTCACGAAGTGGGCTGCTGTCGAGCAGCGAGCGTGAATTCTTTTTTCCGAGCCCACCAAGCATAATGGCAGAAAGCCAATACAGGCTCGTTTTGAGCATCGTCCAATTGTCGGTTCGATAGACTTGAGCGGCTTTGAAATTCGACCACACGCGTTCCATCTCTGCGACAGCTACGCTGAATCTCGCTGCTTGGGTTGCCAGGACCGCTGCGTTGATCGCGCCCGCCGATGTTCCGGAAATCACGGCAAACGGATTCGGCGCGTGCTTAGGCAGCATGGTCGCGATACCTTTCAGTACACCAACTTGATAGGCACCGCGCGCACCCGCACCGGGGAGTATGAGTGCTTTCCGCGTCTGATCACTCACGCTTAGCAGCGCCTGTGTCGATACCGGACGGCACCTCTACAATCTGTAATGTGTTGGTCCGACCCGCGATACCCCGCAAGTCGCCCGTGGTAAATAGGACCAGATCCCCCGGCGTCACAACTCTCTCGTTGAGCAGCACCGCGAAAGCGCTATGGTGCACGGCGCTCGACTCGGTATGGATCACGTCGAAACTTTTTGGATAAACGCCGCGATAGAGCATGACTCGTCTTCGAGTCGTCTCGTGTCGCGTGAACGCGTAAATCGGAATATTCGAACGAAGCCGGGACATCCACAGGGTCGTAGAACCCGACTCGGTCAGCGCAATTATGCCTTTTACCTTGAGATGATTCGCGATATACATCGCCGCCATTGCAATCGCTTCATCGACTTGTTCGAAAGCGTCATCCAGACGAAGATTCCTGGCTCGCCTGAAGTTCTCGTGCTTTTCAGCGCCGACACAGACCTCGCTCATAGTCAGAACGGCTTGAACGGGATGCTTGCCGACGGCCGTCTCAGCCGAGAGCATCACGGCGTCCGTGCCGTCCATCACTGCATTCGCCACGTCGGACACCTCAGCTCTTGTCGGCGAGGTCTGGCTGATCATTGACTCCAGCATTTGCGTTGCGGTAATGGATACTTTGTGGCGCGAACGCGCGCGGCGAATTAATTCCTTCTGTAATCCTGTCATCTCCGCATAGCCGACTTCGACAGCAAGATCACCGCGGGCCACCATGATGACGTCACTGGCATCGATAATCGCGTTGATATTCTGGACAGCCTCAGCGCGCTCGATCTTCGCAACGATATGGCCTTGCCCGCCGGCAGCACGCAGCAATTCACGAGCTTCCTCGACATCGCGTGCGTCTCGGGCGAACGAAACCGAGAGGAAGTCAAAGCCCAGCTTGGCTGCAACCCTGATATCGTCCCGATCCTTATCGGTAAGCGCCGGCGCCAACAAGCCGCCGCCGCGCTTGTTCAGCCCCTTGTGATCGGTGAGCTTCCCACCATCACGCACTCGGCACCGAATCTGGGTGCCGCTCAACTCTTCTACGCTGAGTACGATTCGGCCGTCATCTAGCAACAACACGTCACCGGCGGTCACATCGTTGAGGAGATTTGGATACGCTACGCCGACGCATTCCTCGGTGCCCTGACTCGGATCCATTGCTGTGTCCAGCGTGAAGTCCTGGCCCTCGTTGAGCGTGACAGGACTCGAAATGAAGGACTCGATCCGAATCTTCGGACCTTGCAGATCGCCCATGATCGCGACATCACGGCCGACCTTCGTCGCGACCGCGCGAACTGTCTTTACACGTGTCGCCTGCTCGTCGGCGTTGCCATGAGAAAAATTAATCCTCAAGACATCTGCGCCGGCACAGATAAGCTCTTCCAGAACCGCAGCATCGTCGGTCGCAGGGCCGAGCGTAGCGACGATCTTGGTGCGACGCCGCAGGGATCTCGTGTCTTCGCTAGCCACAGACAAGCTCCTAAGCCAAGGGGTTGATCAGAATCAGACGAAAATCACTGACGTTGGTTCTCGTCGGACCTGTTTCGACGAGTAGCTTACACGCTTGAAAGTAACGATACGTGTCGTTCTTTGCCAAGAGTAGACCGAGGTCGACATCCGCATCGCGACCGAGGGAGAGGATCTCGGGCACCACGACACCTCCCGCATGATCTGCATTACCGTCGATACCATCCGTGTCGGCCGCAAGCGCGACGATATTCGCATGCCCGTCTAGCGCCAGCGCGAGCCCGGCAAGATACTCGAGATTGCGGCCGCCGTGACCATCTTTACCGCTAACTGCTACACGGGTCTCGCCGCCCGATAACAGCGCGGCTCGCGTGCTCGACGTCGCTATCTCCCTGGCAAGTCCTGCGTGTTCTCGGCCCAGGTCGCGTGCACGACCGGTGAGATGGTCACCGACCCGGAGAACGGTATACCCCCGTGCTTCGAGCAGAGCTTGCGCGGCATCCAAGGCCGTCTTCGCCGAAGCGATGATGCACGCTTGATCGGAAGCGAACGCCGGATCGTCCGGTTGCGGGGATTCGAATCGCGGCTCTGTCAACACGCGCGCAAGCGCATCGAGGCCTGGATACCCATAGCGCTCCAGAATCTCTAACGCCTGCGTGGTCGTAGTGGGATCTGGAATCGTCGGCCCGGAAGCGATATCACCGATCGCGTCGCCAGGCACATCGGATATTGCCAAGGTCACCACCCGAGCAGGATGCGCCGCTACGGCAAGTCGCCCTCCTTTCACGGCGGAGAGGTGTCTGCGCACACAATTGAGTTCGTGGATATCAGCGCCGTTGCGTATCAGGTAATCGTTCACCAGACGCTTTTGCTCGAGTGTGACCGTGCCGAGCGGTGCGACCGATAATGCCGAACCACCACCTGATGCCAGGAACAACAGCGTCTCGGACGGGCCGATAGTCCGGGCAAGGCGTAGCAGCCTCTGTCCGGCATCGGCACTCGCCGCGTCAGGCAACGGATGTCCGGCTTCCAGTATCTCGATAGAACCAGCGGTCTCCGTTGGTTGTAAGCCATGCCCGTACCGGGTCACGACCAGCCCACGGACACGACCCGTCAACCGCTCGTTAGCGACAACAGCCATCGCCGCAGAGGCCTTACCGGTACCTAGAACCAACGCGTCACCGAGCAACAGTTGGTTGGCGAGCAGACAGTTGCGCGGGGACACCGCAACCACGGCGCAGTCGAACGCGTCCAGCAGTAACCGTATCTCCGGAACGGTCTGGCTAGACAGAGGACCGAAAACTTCAGGCACGAGCCTCCAACATTTCTAGCGCGGGCAACGGCTTGCCCTCGAGAAACTGTAAGAACGCACCGCCGCCGGTGGAGAGATAGGAGATCTCATCAACAACGCCGAACTGCTCGATAGCAGCGAGCGTATCCCCGCCACCGGCGATGGAGAAAGCTCCGCTGGCGGCGATCGCTTTAGCGATACTTCGAGTCCCCTGGGAGAACTCAGGATGCTCGAACACGCCGACCGGCCCGTTCCAGAGTATGGTGCCGGCTCGGCTCAGACACTCGCCATATTCACGCGCCGTGTCAGGACCGATATCGAGGATCATGTCCCGCTTCGCGAGCCTATCCGGCGACTTGACCGTGCCGCGAGCTGCAGCATCCATAGACTCGGCAACGACGACGTCGATTGGCAGCGGAACGGCAGCTCGACCGAATTCCCGCGCTAGTAATTTGGCCGCGAAGCCGTGCATCTGCGCTTCCTGTAGAGACCGCCCGACGTCGGCCCCAGCTGCTGCGAGCAGCGTATTGGCAATTCCGCCGCCGACGATCAACTCGTCAACACTCGATGCGAGCGCACCCAGGACTGCTAACTTCGTAGAAACCTTCGAACCACCGATGATGGCGACGACCGGGCGCGCGGGCTCTTCCAGCGCTTTGGCCAGAGCTTCAAGCTCGCCGATCAGAAGCGGTCCGGCGCACGCCACTGGTGCGTGGCGCGCAACTCCGTGCGTACTCGCATGAGCTCGATGCGCCGTACCGAAGGCATCCATGACGTAGATGTCGCATAGCGCCGCCAGCCGTCGCGCGAGCGCGTCATCGTTGGCCGTCTCGCCGACCTGGAAACGAACGTTCTCGCACAATACGACGTTGCCCGGTTGCACGTCGATGCCGTCCAGCCAGTCGGTCACGAGGGGCACCGATCGGCCGAGCAGTTCGCCGAGCAGTGTCGCTACTGGTGCGAGCGACAGCGCTGCATCGACAGCTCCTGCCCGAGGCCGCCCCAGATGTGAGATCAGTGCCACACGCGCACCGTGCTGGAGCGCATACTCAATCGTTGGTAGGGCCGCACTCAAGCGTTTGCCGCTCGTTACTTTGCCGTCCTTAATGGGTGCGTTCAGATCCTCACGGATCAGCAGCCGCCGCCCATCGAGTTCAAGCTCGGTCATGCGCTTGACAGCAAGCGCCATCTATCCCGCTCTTCAGCTACGCCGCGTTGGCAAACGCGAGGGTCGTATCGAGCATGCGGTTGGAGAACCCCCACTCGTTGTCATACCAAGCGCAAACTTTCACGAGCCTTCCTCCGAGTATCTTCGTCAAGCTGGCATCGTAGATCGCAGAGGCAGGATTGTGATTGAAGTCGATGGACACCAGCGGTTGGTCGCAGTAGGCCAAGATACCCTTGAGTTCGCCTTCGCTTGCGGCGCGCATCGCCTGGTCGATTTCTTCAGTGGTCGTCTCGCGTCCGGCTCTGAAGGTCAGATCAACGACCGATACGTTGATGGTCGGCACGCGCATCGAAAAGCCGTCGAGACGACCGTCGAGTTCTGGCAGGACCAGGCCTACCGTCGCGGCCGCGCCCGTTTTCGTCGGAATCATGGACTGCGTCGCGGAGCGGGCACGACGTAAATCGGAGTGATACACGTCAGTCAGCACCTGATCGTTGGTGTAGGCGTGGATAGTCGTCATCAAACCATGCTCAATCCCGACCGTGTCATGCAGGACCTTGGCGATAGGCGCCAGACAATTGGTCGTGCACGACGCGTTCGAGATGATCTGGTCGGCGGACTTCAGTATGTGATGGTTGACTCCATAGACGATTGTGGCGTCCACACTGGTACCGGCTGGCGCGGAGATAATCACTTTGCCCGCACCCGCTGCAAGATGAGCCGACGATTTCTTTTTGGAGGCAAACAAGCCGGTACTCTCCAAAACGATATCGACACCAAGCTCCTTCCACGGCAGTTTGGCAGGGTCCCGTTCCGCGCAGACTTTGATTCGATCACCGTCCACGATCAGCTCACCGTTACCGGCCTGCACGTCGAACGGAAATAGACCGTGAGCTGAGTCGTAGCGGGTAAGGTGCGCGTTGGTATTAACGTCACCGAGATCGTTTAGCGCAACGATCTGAAGCTCGTCACGTCGTTTGCCCTCGTACAAGGCACGCAACACATTTCTGCCGATACGGCCATAGCCGTTGATCGCGATCTTTACGGACATCTTAGTCTCCTGGTGCTCGCTCGAGCAGGCGTCGAGCTACTACAGTAATCGCCTCGACGGTATAGCCGTAGTCCTCGAACAGGGCGGCGGCAGGGGCAGATTGACCGAAGCGGTCGATACCGATCACGTCTCCCTTGCCATCAACATAGCGCCACCAACTATCGGCGGCGCCCGCTTCGATCGCCAGACGCCTGGCATCCGTTGCCGGCAAGACGTGGCTTCGGTACTCGTCCGGCTGCCGGTCGAAGACTTCGGTGCAGGGCATGGACACCACGCGGACGCGGCGACCGTCCTGTTGGAGATGCCTGGCGACCGACATCGCCAGGCCGACCTCCGACCCCGTCGCAATGAAGATCAGCTCCGGCTCACCGTCGCTAGCGAGAAGGATGTACCCACCACGGGCTACGGCGTCGATCTGATCGGCCGTTCGCGGGATGTGGGGTACGCTCTGCCGGGTTAGGATCAAACTGGTCGGGCCGGTGACGTGTTCGAGCGCGACCCGCCAGGCCACGGCCGTCTCTACGGCATCACACGGCCGCCATACAGACATATTCGGCATGGCGCGCAGACTCGCCAGATGTTCGATTGGCTGATGGGTAGGACCATCCTCGCCTAAGCCGATAGAATCATGAGTGAAAACGAGAATGGTCCGAGTCTTCATCAGCGCGGCCATGCGTAGAGCGTTCCTGGCGTAATCGGAGAACACCAGAAACGTTCCGCCATAGGGGATAAAGCCGCCATGGAGACCGAGCGCATTCAATATCGCCACCATCGCGAACTCGCGCACGCCAAAATGCAGATAGTTCCCTTGCCCGGTCTGTGGGTCTAGAACTTCGGAACCGGAGTGAAACGTGTTGTTTGAGCCGGTCAGATCGGCCGAACCACCAAAGAGTTCAGGAAGATAGGGCGCATATCCCTCCAAAGCACGTTGCGATGCCTTGCGAGTTGCCATGTCCTGCCCTTCGGCCGCGACCTCCGCAACAACCGCTGCAGCTCTTGTCTGCCAATCCGCAGGCAACTCGCCGCGCATACGCCGCAGGAACTCTGCCGCGAGTTCTGGATAACTCTGTTCATACCGGTCGAACCGATCCTGCCAATCGGCTTCCAGTTCACGGCCCCGATCGCCGCCGTTCCAGGCGGCCCGAATATCGTCCGGCACGACGAACGGCGGCGACTCCCAGCCAATGTTCGCTCTGGTGGCCGCGACCTCTTCCGCGCCTAAGGCAGCGCCGTGAGTAGCTGCGCTACCCTGTTTATTCGGCGCGCCGTAACCTATGACGGTCTGGCAACATAAAAGACTGGGTCGTCCATGTTCAGCTCGGGCGGCGTCCACCGCAGCGATGATGCTCTGCGGATCGTGGCCGTCCACGTCTTCTATCACCTGCCAATCGTAAGCACGAAAGCGCGCCGCAGTGTTGTCGGTAAACCACGCGGAAGTCTCGCCGTCGATCGAGATGCCATTGTCATCATAGAAAACGATGAGCTTGCCTAACTTAAGCGTTCCCGCCAGTGAGCACGCCTCATGAGAGATTCCTTCCATCATGCAGCCATCGCCCACAAAGACATATGTGAAATGATCGACGATCTCGTGGTTTGTGCGATTGAACGCACCTGCGAGGACCTTCTCAGCCAATGCCATACCGACAGCATTCGCTAACCCCTGGCCTAGTGGACCGGTTGTGGTCTCGATACCGATCTCGACGTCGCGTTCCGGGTGCCCGGCGGTGCGGTGTCCGAGTTGGCGAAAATTTCTAAGCTCCTCGAGATCCAGTGGATAGCCGCGCAGAAAAGCGACCGCGTAGAGCAGCATCGAACCGTGACCGTTCGACAAAACAAACCGGTCCCGGTCGGCCCAATGCGGGTTGTTTGGGTTATGGCGTAGATAATCGTTCCACAAGACTTCGGCGATGTCGGCCATCCCCATCGGCATACCCGGGTGCCCGCTGCCGGCTTTTTCCACCGCATCCATGGACAGTACGCGAATTGCGTCGGCAAGCTTACGTCTGGGCGGCCTTACGGAAGCCGTCATAGTCTCTCCGATCGATGCCATTGGGAATACTTACGGTGGATCTGGACAACAAAGATTGTCGCCTACGATGGACACCTTTCGCAACCACACGCGATACGCCAGCGTGCCTGTGAGCCAGTGCCGACCAGCCGGCAAGGAATTGCGTATGATCTCCAGACCGTCGTGGTCCAACAAGGTTCTATCGATGAGTTCAGAGCTGGCCAGATGATCCAAGACAGGGCGCAGTCTGTAGGGGATGGCGTGCCCTTTCCAAGGACTGCAACGCCGTATTGGATTATCTGGGTAGCTCCCTCCGGGCGAGTCGTGAAGCGGTTGACCGCTAGCCTCGTACCCCGCTTGTGATGGCTCAGAGCAACACTAAACTTCCGGTCGTTCTGCTTCAGATTACCGACCCGCATCTGCACGCCGCCGCAGACAGCAGGATGCGAGGCGTGAGGACCTACGAGACTCTTCTCGCCGTGCTGGATAATGCGAAAAATCATACTCGATGGCCGCCGGACGCGATCATTGTTACGGGTGACATCGTTCAAGACGAGAGTCGCGTAGGCTATGAACGCTTCCGCGAGACGATGGAGCCCTTCGGAATACCCGTCTTCTGCATGCCCGGGAATCACGATGATCCGCAGTTGATGGCGGAAGTCCTGGCCGAGTATCCCTTCCAGGTCTGCGGCGACACCACGATAAAAGGTTGGACTTTGGTTTTCCTGAATACTTTCGTTAGCGGTGACGACGGCGGCACACTGGGAGCCACGGCGCTCGCGGCGTTGGATGAAACGCTCGCGGCATGCTCTAAACACCATGCACTGATCTGCATGCACCATCAGCCACTACCGATGGGTAGTGCATGGCTCGACGGTGTCGGCCTGAGAGACGCCGAGCGATTTTTGGTGTGTATAGCCCGCCACGATCACATACGCGGAGTCCTCTGGGGACACGTGCACCAGGCTTCCGATCGTGTTCGGGACGGCGTCCGTTTCTTAAGCACGCCTTCGACCTGCTCGCAGTTCCTTCCCGATAGCGAATTCTTTGCTCTCGATAACCTGCCCCCAGGGTCGCGATGGCTGACGCTTGAAGCCGATGGCCATATCGACACACAAGTCGAGTGGTTGCAAGACGCCGATCTACCGTGAGGCTGCCGGCTGTCACTTTGTGCCTACTCAGTGTGTCCGCCTGGGGGAACCCGGCGGCCTGGCACGTCAACGGCGAGCGTGGTGAGCTCTGGCTGCTAGGTTCGATCCATTACCTGCGCGAGCAGGATTACCCGTTACCCCCACGGATCGACGAACTCTATCGACAGGCCGATACGCTGGTCATGGAACTCGACCTCGATGACCTGGATCTGTCGGCCGTACAGGCAACTTTCATGGAGGTTGGCATCCTACCGGCATCGACCACACTACGAGCGGTATTGGCACCGCGGGTCTACGACCTTACCGAGTCTCGTGCCGCAGATCTCGGTATGCCGCTGATGCTGCTGGAACATTTGGAGCCCTGGCTTGTTGCACTGACATTGATGGATCTTGGAATGAACCGCCTCGGTTATCGGGCGAGCCAGGGACTCGAGCAATATCTTTTGCGCCGCTCGGTTGCCGACGGCAAAGAGATCCTCGGGCTGGAGTCCCTCGGTGATCAGATCAGTATCTTTGATTCACTCTCGTGGGCAGATCAGGAAGCGCTGCTGCTCCATACGCTAACGGATCTTCAGGCACCAGAAGCGGCGATGTCGAAGCTCGTGGCTGATTGGCGCGATGGCAACCTCGACGAACTCGCGCTGGAACTTACTGTCGACTTTGAGGAATTTCCCGAGTTGCGGACAGCAATCGTCAGCGCGCGAAACCAACGTTGGGCAGTAAAGCTTGAAGAGCTGCTGCGAAGCAACGGACGCTATCTAGTGGTCGTCGGCGCACTGCACCTGGTCGGCGAGGACAGTGTCATCGAGCTGTTGTCAGCGCGTGGGCTCAATGTCACCTCGATCCGAGAGCACTAGCCCGGCTAATTCGACTCGCTACGCACTTTTCACCGTTTGTTCGTCGCTCTTTAGGGCCTGCTGGAGTAGCCGGGGCAAGCCTTGAAAATTGCCATTCGACATTAAGATGACTTGGTCCCCAGACTGCAACTCGGATAGAAGGCCTGCAAGCAGCTCGTTGACGTCCCACGCGACGGTTAGCTTGCCGCCCAACGTCTTTAGCGCAGATTCTGGACTCCAGTTCAGACCCTCGGTCGCCAAAACGAAAACTCGGTCGGCTTTCCCGAACGCTTCACGCAGAGCGTCGCGGTGCACACCCATGCGCATCGTATTCGACTTGGGCTCGATCACCGCAATGATGCGCTGATCCACTTTTTGAGTCCTGACCGCGGCGAGCGTGGTTCGAATAGCAGTCGGATGATGGGCAAAATCATCATACAAAGTCACGCCCTTGAACACGCCTCTTTTCTCGAGTCGGCGCTTGACGCCTTTAAACCTGGAAAGCGCTTCCAGAGCGACAGCGATTCCAACCCCAGCATGCACCGCAGCGCTTAGCGCGGCCAATGCGTTCTCGAGGTTGTGACGCCCCAGCAGCGCCCAATCCGCCTGCCCTACCTTCTCGCCGTGACGAGAGACGCTGAACCGTGATTTCGCGCCGATAAGATCATAACTGGCGGACCAGGTTGCAGCCTCATCATCCGCGGTGAAGGTTTCCACCGGAGTCCACACGCCTCTCGCCAAGAGGTCATCGATGTTCTGATCTCGGCCATTCGCCGCAATTAAGCCATGACTGGGGATGGTCCGCACGAGCTGATGAAACTGCCAGAGAATCGCATCCAGATCCGAGTAGATGTCCGCGTGATCGTATTCGATGTTAGTGATCACCAATGTTCGCGGGCGATAGTGGACGAACTTCGCTCGCTTATCGAAAAACGCCGTATCATATTCGTCCGCTTCAACGACAAAGTACTTCGACCGACCCAGACTGGCCGAGAGCTTGAAATTGATCGGCACTCCGCCAATCAGGAAGCCCGGCGATAACCCGGCGTAGTCAAGGATCCATGTCAGCATGCTGGCCGTCGTCGTCTTGCCGTGGGTCCCTGCCACCGCGAGCACCCACCTGTCGGTCAACACGTTGTTGGCCAGCCACTCCGGTCCGGAGTAATAAGGCAGACCCAAGTTCAGTAGCGTCTCGACCGCTGTATTGCCTCGACTGAGGACGTTGCCGACGATTACGCAGTCCAGATCGGCGTCGAACTGATGTTCATCGTAGCCTTCATAGAGGCGGATTCCGAGCTTCCGCAACTGGGTACTCATTGGCGGATAGACGTTCTCGTCGGAACCGGAGACCTGGTGGCCAGCGGCTTTCGCCAACGCGGCGATGCCGCCCATGAACGTGCCGCAGATACCAAGTATATGAACGCGCATCAGCTAGCTACGGGAAACAAAAGCCCGCCGAGGGTGAACGAACCGAACATGTACACTAGCACGACAAATACACCTACAACATACGGTTGTTGCAGTGCTCGCGACAACACGAAACCCGCAACATCGATCGACCAGAGAATCAATAGCAAATACAGCCATGTACTGGCGTTAGGCGTTTCGATATCACCGTTCTCGAAACCCGCCGATAACAAAATAGGAATTCCGATAAGTGTCAGGAAAGTCTCGGAACCGAGTAACGCCGAGATGGTTTGAATGAAGCGACTCGAATACTGGAACATCGCCAGCACCATCCAAACGAAGCCAACGTAGAGCGCCGTGTCGAAGATCATTATTCCGACCGCTCGCGACAGCGGCTGTGCGATCTGCGCCGCGACGACGCTCACCGTAACGTAGATGAGCAATAGAAATCCGAACAAGAAACCGGACGCCGGTATATGCTCCGGACCGCGGCGGTGCAGAGCTATCTCCACGAATACCAGCCCAAGGCGCCATAAACTGCTCGTCTGTCCAGACATCCGCCTCTCTACAGAGATCAATTAATTGATGATAATAGCGTACCGAACGAGCGTAGATAAACTGGATGGCTGACACGAATCTGTATGTAGACTCCGACAGTAAGTTAACAGCGTTGCTTGCGAGCATTGCTACAGAACCAGCGTTGGCGTTAGACACCGAGTTCGTTCGAGAGAAAACCTACTATCCGAAGCTCTGTCTTATACAGATCGCTACCCCGAAACTCACGGCCTGTATCGATTGCTTAGCGGACATCGATCTAGCGCCTTTGTTCAACCGGTTGTTCAAGGCTGACTGCACGTGGGTACTGCATAGCGCCCGCCAGGATCTAGAAGTCATGTATCAGCAAGGCAGACAGTTGCCTCACGAACTGATCGACACACAGATCGCTGCAGCACTATTGGGCCATACACCACAGATCGGTCTCCAGGATTTACTCTCCGAGGAACTTGGCGTTGACCTAGACAAAGGCTTTGCGCGCAGCGATTGGAGCCGTCGACCACTACCAGAGGCTGCTGTCCGATATGCCCTGGACGATGTTCGATACCTGCTGCCGTTGTGGCAAATCCTTGCGCAGAAGCTAAACGTCCTGCAGCGCGGCGACTGGCTTACGTCGGATTGCGTTGCCGCCCTCAACACTCCACCAGTCACCCCGCCACTGACACTGTGTACACGGCTTCGTGGACTGCGATCGATGGACCCGCAGCGGCAATGCGCCGCGCTGGCATTGGTGACCTGGCGTGAGCGATTCGCGCAATCACTCGACCAGCCGCGGCGCTGGATAATGAGCGATGAATTGCTACTGCGCATTGCTAAATCGTTGCCAGAGAATCTAGAGTCACTGCAAGCCGTAGCTGAAATGCCCAGGCGCCTCGCGAACCGTTCCGGCCACGAGCTGCTCGCCGCGCTGCAAGACTCTGACGGAGCCGACCAGCGGATGCTCATCGAGACACATTTACCGCCGAAGCGTCCGGAGAAGAGAGAGCTGCAGGCACTACACGAGCGGGTTCGAGCTCGCGCCGGCGAGCTGGGGCTCCACAATGAAGTCCTGGCGACACGTAGAGAAATCGGTGAATTTCTGGTCGGCAGGACGTCCGGCCGTATGGACAGCGGCTGGCGTCAGGCCGAACTCCAATGTCTACTGGCTGACCACCCCGAGAACGGTCAATAGCCGCGAGTAGACTTCGGCGCGCGTACCGTCAGCCTGCACCGTTCGCAACAGCCCGCCAGCACGATAATGATCGATCAAGGGTGCCGTCGCTTGATCGTAAACCTGCAGACGGTTGCGGATAGTGGCTTCATTGTCATCAACGCGCATGAGCAACTCGCCGCCCGCATCGGTACACTCGTCCAGTTCTTCCTGCGAGGAGAAATAGACGTTTAATAATTTTCCGGTCTTTGAACAAGTGCGTCGTCCTGTCAATCGCTTCATCAGGATATCGAAGCTGACGTCCATCAGGACCGCGGCGTCGAGTTGTTTCACCAGATCCGACAGCACCGTTTCCAGATCTTGGGCCTGAGTGCGATTACGCGGGAAGCCATCGAGCACGAACCCGGTCTTCGCATCATGGTTACTAAGTCTGTCCTTGATGATCCCCAACACGACGTCATCAGCAACAAGATTACCCGCATCCATGACAGCTTTCGCCTCGAGACCAAGCTCGGTACCGGCTGCGACCGCTTTACGCAGTAAGTCACCGGTGGAGATCTGGGGCCAGCCGTAATCGCTCTGCAGCTGCTGTGCCTGAGTGCCCTTGCCAGATCCGGGGGCTCCGAGCAATACGATTCGCATGGCGAATTCTCCGCGTTCCTGTGCCGCGCCGATACGGGACGCGTAAACTATCCCGGACTCTTCTGGCCGTCAATCCAGCCGATCTCTTTGGTATCCTGTCTCGACAGCCCATCGACACAGGAATCTGAATTGGAGGATTCGTGAAGCAAAATGCATTCTACGCTCAATCCGGAGGCATGACCGCGGTTATCAATGCCTCCGCATGTGGGGTATTGGAAACTGCGAGAAAGCATAAGAACAGGATTGGCAAGGTGTTCGCTGGGCGGAATGGCATTATCGGTGCGTTAACCGAAGATATGCTCGACACCAGCAAGGAATCCGCTGCGACCATCGCTGCACTGCGCCACACGCCCGGAGGGGCGTTCGGTTCCGCGCGCTACAAACTAAAAGGACTGGACGAGAACCGCGCGGAGTACGAACGGCTTATCGAGGTTTTCAAGGCACATGACATCGGCTTTTTCTTCTATAACGGCGGTGGCGACTCGATGGACACAGCGCATAAAGTGTCCCAGATCAGCAGGAAGCTCAAGTTTCCAGTTATTTGTATCGGAATCCCGAAGACAGTAGACAATGACCTGCCGGTCACCGACGTTTGTCCCGGCTTCGGCTCGGTCGCGAAGTATGTGGCAGTCTCCACGCGAGAGGTTGCGTTAGACGTCGCTTCGATGGCGAAGACATCGACAAAGGTGTTCATTCTGGAAGTCATGGGACGACACGCCGGCTGGATCGCCGCTGCGTCGGCGCTCGCCGGACAGACAGCAGCAGATGCTCCGCACATTATTCTCTTCCCAGAAGTCCCTTTCGACGAGACTCGTTTTCTCGCTCGAGTAAAAGAATGTGTACGCCGTTATGACTACTGCGTCGTGGTCGTAGCCGAAGGCACGCGCGATACCGACGGCCGCTTTATCGCAGAGACCGGTACTCGCGACGCGTTCGGTCATGCCCAGCTCGGCGGCGCGGCGCCGATGATCGCCAAGCTAGCCAAGGATCGCTTAGGCCACAAGGTTCACTACGCGATCGCAGATTACCTCCAGCGTTCGGCACGACACATCGCCTCGAAAGTAGATGTGGAGCAAGCCTACGCGGTCGGCAAGAAGGCCGTTGAGCTGGCGCTGCAGGGGCAAAACGCGGTAATGCCAACTATCGTTCGCAAGTCCCAGAGGCCGTATCGGTGGACCGTCGGTCAAGTCATGTTAAGCCGAATCGCCAATCGCGAGAAGATGATGCCAAAAGGGTTCATCAGCCGCGACGGCTTCGGCGTGACCGCTGCTTGTCGACGCTACCTGGAACCGTTGATTCGTGGTGAAGACTATCCGCCTTATCACAACGGGCTACCCCGCTACGCGAAGTTGCGGCATGTCCCGGTCGCACCGAAGCTCCGCAAAGACTTTGTGCTAAAATAGAGCGCGTTCGGACCGCGAAGCTAACAACAACGGGTCCGCATTAAAAACTGACACTCTGAAAGTTTCCCCAACCGACCCGGTGGACTCAACAGGTAATTCGCGGTCGGTCGCGCTTGGGGTAGATGCCCCCTGCCATATCCAGAATTCGACAATCCGCTTCTGCGGATTCCGAACTCCTGGTGGCTGGGAGAATAGGGAGAAAACGGAATGAATCCAGATATCGCTTTGTGGCTCTGCTTGGGAGCTTCGGTGCTTGCACTGCTGTACGGCCTGATCTCGGCGAGGTGGGTCCTTCGCCAGCCAGCGGGTAATGAGCGCATGCAGGAAATTGCAGCGGCCATCCAGGAAGGCGCGAACGCTTATATGAACCGGCAGTATTCCGCGATCGGAGTCGTCGGTGTCGTGTTATTCGTCATCCTCGGCGTAGTACTGGAATGGGCAACAGCGATCGGGTTCGCGATCGGCGCAGCTCTCTCTGCGATGACAGGCTACATCGGAATGTTCATCTCGGTACGGGCCAATGTCAGAACCGCCCAGGCGGCGACGGAGGGCATTAATCCGGCACTGAGAATCGCTTTCCGTGGCGGCGCCATCACCGGGCTCCTGGTAGTGGGCCTGGGGCTACTAGGCGTCGCAGGTTATTACGCCATCCTGCATGCGATGGGAATGGCGGAGGAGGCTGTACTCAGGGCACTCATCGGCCTGGCTTTCGGTGGCTCGCTGATCTCGATCTTCGCTCGACTCGGTGGCGGTATTTTTACCAAAGGAGCGGACGTCGGTGCCGATCTGGTCGGCAAATTGGAGGCCGGTATTCCAGAGGACGACCCACGCAATCCCGCTGTGATTGCCGATAACGTCGGCGACAACGTCGGTGATTGTGCCGGCATGGCCGCCGACCTGTTTGAAACCTACGCAGTCACACTCATTGCGACTATGCTTCTGGGCGGTCTTACTGCGGAATCGCTCGGACCAAATGCCGTGCTCTACCCGATGGTACTCGGAGCCGTCTCCATTCTCGCTTGTATCATCGGAACGTTTTTTGTCAGCACAAACAGCGGCAAAATTATGGGCGCTTTGTACAAGGGTGTCATCGTTTCCGGCGTGCTGGCGGCCATCGCTTTCTATCCCGTCACTACCGCGTTGATGGGAGACGGAGCGCTGAATCTCTATTTCGCGGCACTCGTCGGTCTCGCACTAACTGCGGCCATGGTCGTCATCACAGAATATTACACCAGCACCGATTTCGCGCCGGTAAAGAAAATTGCCGGTGCCTCGACCACTGGTCATGCGACAAATATCATCGCCGGGCTGGGTGTCGCCATGAAATCAACGGCGTTGCCCGTGCTCATGGTATGTGCATCGATCTGGGGCGCTTATCAGCTCGCGGGACTTTACGGACTCGCCATCGCAGCGACGAGCATGCTTTCCATGACCGGTATGATCGTAGCGCTCGATGCCTACGGTCCGATCACGGACAATGCCGGCGGCATCGCCGAAATGGCGGGAATGCCGCCGGAAGTACGCAAAGTGACAGATGCGTTGGATGCGGTCGGAAACACCACCAAGGCAGTGACGAAGGGCTATGCCATCGGTTCGGCCGGTCTCGCGGCACTCGTGTTGTTCGCCGACTATACCCACAGTTTGGAAGAGGCTGGGTTTGGTGTCATGAGGTTCGACCTCTCCGATCACCGCGTCATTATCGGCCTGTTCATCGGCGGCATGGTGCCCTACCTCTTCGGCGCCATGGCGATGGAAGCTGTCGGGCGTGCTGCTAGTTCGGTCGTCGAGGAGGTTCGAAGACAGTTTCGCGAAATCCCGGGAATCATGGAGGGCACGGCCCGCCCGGATTACTCCACAGCGGTCGACTTACTGACCAAGGCTGCGATAAAAGAAATGATCGTGCCGTCGCTGCTGCCGATTTTCGTACCGATCGTCGTCGGTCAGCTCCTCGGCCCGCAAGCATTAGGCGGTCTGCTCGTCGGCACGATCGTGACCGGCCTGTTCTTGGCGATCTCTATGACGACCGGCGGTGGTGCCTGGGATAACGCGAAGAAGTACATCGAAGACGGGAATCTCGGTGGCAAGGGATCAGAGGCTCACAAGGCCGCCGTGACGGGCGACACCGTCGGCGATCCGTACAAAGACACCGCAGGCCCGGCCATCAACCCGCTGATCAAGATCATCAACATCGTTGCGTTACTGGCGGTGCCGCTCCTGTAACGAGTTGGGCGCGCACCCGGATAGCTCTTGCTCGACTTGATCTCGCCTCGCCATCCATGGCTTGGCTCGAATCGTGAGCTCGTCGCTTTACGTCATCCCTGGCAAGCTCCTCGCCCATGAAGCTCGCAAGACTATCCGCGTACGCCTCTGATGGTCGTATCTCGACGTTGCGCGGTTAGTGGACGGTTCGCAGCGCGTGCGGGCGCTCGATAACGTAGCCCTGCACGAAGTCAACGCCCAGCCGGCGAACGGCCTCGAACGAAGCCTGGTCTTCAACTTGCTCGGCCACAACCTGGAAGTTCAGCGTACGTGCCAGCTTGATCGTGGCCGTGACCATGGCGCGATTGACGCTATCGGTCTCTAAGTCGCGAGTGTGGGCACCGTCGATTTTCAGATAGTCAACAGCCAGATGCTTGAGATTCGCGAACGAGCCGATACCGCTGCCGAAATCATCTAACGCGAATCGGCAGCCGATGCCGTGCAGGACGTCGATGAACCGTTGCGCATGATTGAGGTTGATCACAACCGCGGCTTCAGAGACCTCGAAGCATAACTGCGAGGGCGAGACGCCGGTACGATCGAGCGCTTCCACGACGAACTCGAGAAAGTCCTCGTCCCCAAGCGCCTGCCCCGACAAGTTAATGGCGCAGCTCCGTTCGTCGGGTAACCGCAGTGCGCCGCTCGCCATCGCGGTGAGCGTCGCCTGCACGACCCAGCGGTCGATCTGCGGCATGAGCTGATACCGGGCGGCTGCATCCAAAAACTGAGCCGGCGTGAACAATTCACCCGACACATCCCGCATTCGCAGCAGCACCTCCAGCGCCGGTCCTTCGGTGACTCGACCCGAAACCGAAATGATCGGCTGGACGAACAACTCGAACCGATCTTCTTTCAATGCCCGCTGCAGCCGTTGCAACCATTGAATCTCGCCGCGCTGCCGCGCGACTACCTCGTCCCGGACGGAATAGACGCGCACTCGACCACGCCCC
>Ga0209988_10000345_pt1 | contig 28408 bp, 24 predicted proteins | sample N075metaG_FD_183115 | JGI IMG/M metagenome (GOLD analysis project Ga0209988, IMG submission 183115) | Deep subsurface microbial communities from Kermadec Trench to uncover new lineages of life (NeLLi) - N075 metaG (SPAdes) (version 2) | ecosystem: Environmental > Aquatic > Marine > Ocean trench... | reverse complement strand
AAAGTGCGACGCCTTACATGAGGTTTCTATGCAAGGCGGTTGGTGTGCCATTTTAGTCTCCGGGAGCGTCTCAGAATGAGCGTTTTTTCAAACAGTGCTTTCGATGATCATGAGCGAGTCTTGTTTTGCCGCGACGAGCAGACAGGCCTCAGTGCAATTATCGCGGTTCACTCGACGGTACTGGGTCCGGCGGCGGGCGGTACTCGGCAGTGGGCTTATGCAAGTGACGAGGATGCGCTCTACGACGTGCTGCGCCTGTCGCAGGGCATGAGTTACAAGAATGCAATGGCGGGTTTGAAGTTCGGTGGTGGCAAGGCAGTCATCATCAAGAGCGAGAACTTCAAAGCCAGCGACGCGCTCTATGCTCGCTTCGGAGAGTTTGTCGAAACGCTGAGTGGTGACTACATCACGGCCGAGGACGTCGGCATGTCACCGCATATCATGCAGACAATAGCAACGCGTACCCAATACGTTACGGGCTTGCCGGCAGAAGGCGGCAAGGCCGGTGGAGACCCGTCCCCAAAAACTGCGCGCGGCATTTTAGGGGGCATTGAGGCGGCAGTGCGCTTCAAGCTGGGACGTGAAACGCTGCAGGATACGAGCGTCGCAGTGCAGGGTATTGGCAATGTTGGCTATCACCTTTGTGCGATGTTACACGAGGCTGGCGCGACGTTGACGGTTGCGGATATTGACCAGACGAAAGTGCAGCGCGTATGCGATGAGTTTGCTGCGTCCGCGGTGGCGCTGGATGAGATCCTGTTTTGCGATGTTGACTTGCTGGCACCGTGCGCGCTGGGTGCGGTACTGACCGCAGATACGATTCCCAGGTTACAGGTTTCCATTGTCGCGGGTGCTGCAAACAATCAGCTGCAAACGCCCGAGGACGGGCAGCGACTGGAAGACGCCGGCATTCTCTACGCACCCGACTACGTCATCAATGGCGGCGGAATCATTAACGTGGCTTGCGAGTACGCCGGTGACGTGGACGATGAGGGCGTCATGGAACTCGTCGCACAAATCGGTCCGCGGCTGACCGATATCTTCGAAACTTCCGTCGCGACAGGCCGATTGACCAGCGAGATCGCGGACGAGCGGGCGCGGCAAATTATCGCAGCTGGTCCCTGATCGCCTGCAACAATTCTTCGGGATCCGGCCGATTCGAGAATCCCCTGGAAAGCTTGACGTAGGTTATGATGCCGGCCGCGTCTGTGACGATCGCGGTTGGCCATACCGTGTCCGTGCCGTACTCCTGTTCGTAATCACTGGGTACGCCCGAGGAGACTACGAGCCCCAGCTGTCGAGCAACGTGCAGCGACTCATCGAGCCAGAAATCAAATTCCAACTCGAAAAAACTGGCTACTCGCTTCGTGGTCTCAAGCGGCTTGGGTGTGACGAGTATGAGCCGGGCGCCCAGATCGATAATGTCCTTGTAGTGCCGAGTCAATTTCTTAACCTGGGCACTGCAAAACGGGCACCAGGTACCGCGCACAAACAGCAATACGGTCGCTGTGCCGTGTAACTGCGTCGATCGAACCGGATCTCCCCGTTCGTCAACGGCCTCGAAGTCTGGCAACGGCCGGCCGCGCCGCAATACGGCAGGCACCGGCCGTCCGGTCTTGATGCGAAGAATCAGCCATGTTGCGCCGACTAAGCCCGTGGCCGTGACGAGCCAAATAAGTGTGTTGGCCATAGTCCTGAAATCTCCTGCCAGCTTAAAGTTTGGGTCATACCGGCCGTGGCGTCAATGCGTGGACAGCACGGGCGTTATGTGGATACTGTCAGGCTCACCTGCACCAGAGAAGACGAAATGTCCGAAAATCCAGTCATTTGGGCCCCAAGTGACGAGCGCAAGCAGGCATCCCACATGTATCGCTTCATGTCGGGCATGTCGTTCGGGAATTACGCAGATCTCCATCAGTGGTCGGTGCGGGATCCGGCGGCGTTTTGGGAAGCGCTTGTTGACTACACAGGCGTCGCTTTCACCACGCCGGCAACAGCAACACTCGCTCACGACGATCGCATCATGGGCGCGGGCTGGTTTGCAGGCAGCAAACTAAATTACGCATCGCACCTGCTACGCCATGGCGGCGACCGCGCCGCAATAATCTTCTGCGGTGAGGACGGTAGCCGGCGCGAGATCAGTTTCGATGAGCTGCGCGTATCCGTCACAGAAATTGCGGCGGCGCTCAAGAGCGCAGGCGTCAGGCAGGGCGATCGTATTGCCGCCTATTTACCCAATTGTCCTGAAGCCATCATCGCGATGCTGGCGACGGCCAGTATCGGTGCAATCTGGTCATCGTGTTCGCCGGACTTCGGTGCCAGCGGCGTCGTCGATCGTTTCGGCCAGATAGAACCCAGGTTTTTGTTCGTTGCGAACGCTTATCTCTACAACGGCAAACGAATCGACTGCGTAGCAACAAGCGCCGAGATAGCCGCGGCGATTCCGTCGATAGAACAAGTGGTTGTCGTGCGCTTCCTGGACCTCGACTCGGACATTAGCGGAATATCGAACAGCATTGCCTGGGATGAATTCAAGCGCCCTGGTCATACACTCGAATTCGAAGCCGTGGACTTTGATCATCCTTTGTTCATCGCGTTCTCATCGGGTACGACCGGCGTACCGAAGTGCATTGTGCACGGTCATGGCGGAATCTTGCTGCAACACCTGAAGGAACATGTGCTGCACTGCGATCTTGATGAGAAAGATCGACTATTTTACTTCACGACCTGTGGCTGGATGATGTGGAACTGGCTCGCGAGTGCTTTGGCCGCCGGATCCACGATTATCCTGTTCGACGGCTCACCGTTTTTCGATGACGGTCGCGGCTTGTGGGAAATGGCCGCTCGCGAGCGCGTCACGGTTTTCGGCACCAGCGCCAAATACATTTCGGCGCTTGAAAAAGCAGGTATTCGCCCCGTCGACGAATTCGAGTTGCCGGAATTGCGCAGTGTTCTCTCGACGGGTTCACCGTTGGCGCCCGAAAGTTTCGACTACGTCTACGATGCCATCGGCAGCGACCTGCAATTGGCGTCTATTGCAGGTGGCACCGATATCCTGGGTTGCTTTGCCATTGGCAATCCGCTGTTGCCGGTTCGCCGCGGGGAGTTGCAATGCCGCGGACTGGGAATGGCCGTGGAGGTATACGATGAGGACGGAAATTCCGTTGTGGAAGAGCGCGGTGAGCTGGTTTGCACGAGGCCATTTCCATCTGCGCCCGTTTGCTTCTGGAATGACGACGACAACGCCCGCTATCACGCGGCATACTTCGGCCGCTTTCCCGGCATCTGGGCGCACGGCGATTTTGCGGAACTGTGCGCGTCGGGAGGCATGATTATTCACGGCCGCTCGGACGCTGTCCTCAATCCGGGCGGTGTACGCATCGGCACGGCCGAGATCTATCGTCAGGTCGAAAAACTGGATGAGGTCCTGGAGAGCATTGCGATTGGGCAGCGATGGGAAGATGACGTTCGCGTTGTCCTGTTTGTCGTGTTGCGGGATGGCGTCGATCTCGACGACGAATTGCAGGCAGCGATCCGCCAATCCATCCGCGACAACACAACACCCCGGCATGTTCCGGCCAAAATAATTGCAGTCCCGGACATACCGCGCACGAAAAGCGGCAAGATCGTGGAAATCGCAGTGCGCTCGATAGTGCACGGTGAGGACGTCAGCAACGCAAGTGCACTGGCGAATCCCGAAGCGCTGCATTACTTTCGCAATATCAGCGAGCTCGGCGTGGAGAACGAATCGTCATGACAGGCAAATATTTGCTCGCAATCGACCAGGGAACCAGCAGCAGCCGCACTGTGATCTATGATCATGAAACGCGCGTCGTGGCGAGTGCGCAGCAGGAATTTCCGCAGCACTATCCGCGACCTGGCTGGGTCGAGCACGATGCGGAGGAAATCTGGACCTCGGTGCAGGCCGTTACGCGGGAGGCGATGGCGACGGCCGGCGCGAAGGCTGCCGACATCAGCGGCATCGGCATCAGCAATCAGCGTGAAACGACATTGATCTGGGACCGCAAAAGCGGACGCTGCGTACACAATGCAATTGTCTGGCAGGATCGACGTACTGCGCCACTCTGCGAGACCTTGAAAGCGCAGGGTGCAGAGCAGATCGTGCAGGACAAAACGGGTCTGCGCCTCGATCCGTATTTCTCGGCGACCAAGATCGCCTGGATTCTGGACAATGTTGACGGTGCCAGGGCCAAAGCCGACAAGGGCGAGCTGGCGTTCGGAACAATTGACAGTTTCGTCCTGTGGCGACTGAGCGGCGGGCGCGTACATGCAACGGATGCAACCAACGCTTCGCGAACACTGTTGTTCAATATTCACACGCAAGAGTGGGACGACGAGCTGCTGGCGCTATTCAATGTGCCACGCAGCTTATTGGCGGAGGTTCACGATTGTGCATCGGACTTTGGTCATACGGACAGCGATGTGCTCGGCGGTGAAGTCGCGGTACTCGGTATGGCGGGCGATCAGCAAGCGGCGCTGATCGGGCAGGCTGGCTTTGACGAAGGCACGACCAAGAGTACTTACGGCACAGGGTGTTTTGTGCTGTCCAATACGGGCGAAAATGCGTTGCAGTCTCGTAACAAGTTGCTGACGACAATCGCGAGTCGGCTGGGTGGCAAGGTGACCTATGGACTCGAAGGCAGCGTATTTGTCGCAGGGTCTGCAATTCAGTGGCTGCGCGACTCACTGTGCATTATTGATTCGGCAGCCGAGACTGAAGCTGTCGCAATTGCAACCGGCGTGGTTGACGATGTGCATGTGGTGCCGGCCTTCGCGGGCCTCGGCGCGCCATACTGGGATCCGCACGCAAGGGCGGCAATTCTTGGGCTGACACGCGGCAGTACACGCAATGAAATTATCGCAGCGACACTGCAAGCCGTTGCCTATCAAACCCGGGATCTTATCGACGCCATGTCCGACGACGGCATTTCGCCAAGTGTCATTCGCGTTGACGGTGGTATGGCGATGAATAACTGGTTCCTGCAGTTTCTTGCAGACATTCTGGGTATCCCCGTGGAGCGTCCAACCAATACCGAATCCACTGTCCTGGGCGCTGCCTATCTGGCTGCATTGCAGAGCGGCATTATTGCTTCGACCGGCGATATAGCACAGCTGTGGCAGCGCGATGCAGTATTTGATCCGTCGATGACTGGCGAACGTCGCGATGCATTGATCGATGGCTGGCGTCGCGCTGTTGCCCGCGTGAGGAGTGACTGAGTTGCTACGGGCCAGGCAAAAAATTGGTAAGTACAAAATAATTTCTCGCATCGCGTCGGGACCGCAGGCCCATGTCTATTCCGCGTACGACACGATCCACAAACAGCGCGTCGCGTTAAAGATCCCGACAATGGGCAAACACACGGATGGCGATGATTTTCTTCACGAGGTGCAGGTTGCTGCAAAGTTAAAACATCCGAATATTCTTTCGGTGATCAACGCGAGCTACATTGATGATCATTTTGTGATCGCAATGGAACTGGGTGAGGAGTCGCTTGCAGACCGACTTGAGCGACGCATTTCGATGGCAAGAGCGATGGACATCGCCGGCCAGGCGATTGCCGCGCTGGCGCATGCGCATGAACACAAGATCATTCATTGCGATATCAAGCCCGAGAATTTCATTCTGTTTCCGGGCAATCAGCTCAAGCTCGCGGATTTCGGTTTCGCGAAACTCAGCCTGCGTACGCTGAAAGCCTCTGGTTCGGGGACTATCGATTACATATCTCCCGAACAGGCAATGGGACGCCCGAAATTTCAGTCTGATGTGTTCTCGTTGGGGCTGGTGCTCTATAAGTTGTTTTCGGGCAAGTTGCCCGAGTGGCCGTTCGAATGGCCGATGGTGGGACAGGAGCGGCTGAAAAAACGGGTGCGGCCCGAGCTGCTTGCTTTGCTGCGCAAATCGATCCAACTCGATCCGGCGAAGCGCTACCGCAATGCGCTGCAAATGCAGTCGGATTTCGAGCGACTCAAGAGCAATGCCCGCCGACAAAAGCGAGCCAAGACAAAGAATGGGCAGCGCAACGGTTCTTCATGGCGGCAGATGCAGTGGCGGGAATTTCAACGTCGGTATCGACGGGTTCTTGAAACCAAACACCACTGTCGTCGATGCGAGGGTCCTGTCTCACTGAGCATGCAAGCATGCCCGTGGTGCGGTGTTGACAATCCCGGCCGCGGATCCGAATCTACGATGCCCTCAACCTGTCCACGCTGCGAACGCGGCGTTAAGAACGACTGGAATTACTGCGCCTGGTGTTATGGGCCGGGCTTTGTGGAGGAGACGACTCGCAGCTATCCCGACAAACGCTATATCGCGCGCTGCAGCAACTCGCGCTGTCGCGGCCAATTGATGCCCTTCATGCGTTATTGCCCCTGGTGTCGAAGCAAAGTGAAGCGGCCCTGGAAACTAGCAGGCAGCAAGTCAAAATGCCGTTCCTGCAAGTCGGGCATCGCCAGCGAATTCTGGAATTATTGCGCCTGGTGTCGCGAGCCGGTACGGCGGGAATAATGGGCGGAGCCGATTGATGTCAGAGAAACCGGACGATGTTGTCATCCTCGACGGGGCTTTCGAGCCTGATCGCCGCCGCCTCGATGTGGGCGGCGGTTCGCTGATTGCCTTCACGAGTCGTTCGCCGGACAAGCAAACCGAAAATGAAGACACGGTTGCAATTATCCCGTGGGGGCCACAAGCGGTCGTGTTAATTGTTGCAGATGGGGCGGGTGGATTGCCTGCCGGCAAAAAGGCGTCGCTGGCAGCGGCGACGAGCCTCGCCAGATCGCTGCAGCTTGCTCTGGAGAAAACCATGTTGTTGCGGACGGCCGTTCTCAATGGCATTGAAGCCGCAAATGATGCCGTGCGCGATCTCGCCAACGGATCAGCGACCACCTTGACCGTCATGACGATCGAGGGTCGCCTCGCGCGCAGTTACCAGATCGGCGATTCGGAGGCGCTACTCGTGGGACAGCGCGGTCGTATCAAGATGCAAACCACCGTGCATTCTCCGACGGGCTTTGCAGTTGAGGCGGGTTTTCTCGATCAGCGCGCGGCCTTGCATCATGCTGAACGCCACCTTGTATCCAATTTCATCGGTACGGTTGATATGAGCATTGATGTTGGCGCGGCCGTCGAACTGGCATCGCGCGATACGATCATTCTGGCGAGCGATGGTGTCACCGACAATATTCATATTGAGGAACTCATTGAGATGATTCGCAAAGGGTCGCTGGAGGACGCGGCAGATGCCGTCATCGGCAAGGCGATGCAGCGCATGGCGAACGAGCGCCGGGGCCAGCCCAGCAAGCCGGACGACCTGTCGTTGATTGTTTTCAGGAAACCCTGAGGTATCATGTCATGAAGTTAACAAAATCAATGATTTAACGGGTGTTGATTGCGTGCGCGGCGCGTATTATCGTCACTGTTGTCAACCTGGTGTAAGCAAGCAGCGTTGAGTTAGTTAAATAAACGGAACTCAGGGGTCCGGTTCTTGCTCAAAGCCAAGGACGTCAGGGCTTTCAGAGTCGGCCGGTTTACGTCAACATCGCCATCTGGCACGGTCATCAACAGGCGCAACATTATGAAACAAAGCGGATCCCCCGGACGAAATTCAAGCTGGCTCAAGCCATTGCTGGTGATTGCCGTTGCGACCCTTTTCACCGCGGCATGCAAGGACTCTGCGGTGCAGGGCAGTTCTGGCAGCAGTAGTCCGCCCGGAGGGTCATCGGGTGGACCACCAAGTGGCGGCATGCCCTCACCCGGAGGTATGCCTTCGCCCGGAGGTATGCCTTCACCCGGAGGTATGCCGTCCCCCGGTGGCGGTATGCCTTCGCCAGGAGGATCGTCCGGCGGCTCGTCAGACGGCGGCGCTAGCGGCAGTAGCAGTGGCGGCGCCGGTGAGGTTGGCGCAATCCCGCCTCCACCCAGTCAGGGCGGTGGTGGCGGTGGAATGGAAGGTGAGTCTGGCGGTGGTGCAGAAGGCAGTGGCGACAGTAACAGTGGCGGCGGTGGCAGAGAGAATCCCTTCGGTGATGCGGACAGCTCCGACAGCGACAGCGAATGCGGCGACACGGGCGCATTGCCTGGCGGCATCGGCGGCATGGGCCGCGAAGGCGAATGTCTGAGCAGTGAGTCACCCTCAGCCAGCGCAAGTGACAGTGAGTCTTCATCGTCTGCGGCCGATTCCGGTGGCGGCGGTGGCAGCTCCGGTGGCGGCGGTGGCAGCTCCGGTGGCGGTGGTGGCAGCTCCGGTGGCGTGACCACGGGCACGGGCGGTGCAGGCAGCGTCGGTGAATTCCCCGAAGAAAGCAGCGCAGAACGTGTCGAGCGACTGGGACGAGAACTTGATGAGTCAATCGGCGGATTTGATGAAACCCTGGGTGCAGAGCAGCGTGAGATAGCGGCGGCGGGTCGCATTATTGAGAGCTACGAAATCGCCGGTGGAGAAGGCCAGGGATCCGGTGGACTTGTCAGCCTCGGTGGACAAGCATCATCGGCAGGTGGTCAGTCTGGTTCGATCGGCGGCGGCCGTAACCCTGCGGCAAGCAAGCCGCTTGCGGGATTAACGCAGCAAGATATTGAAGAACGTACACCCGACGATATTCCCACCATGGTGGATGACGACATCATCGCGAGACAGATTCGTGAAGCCGCGATCGTCGAAAAAGATCCGGGCTTGCGCGATCGTCTTTGGGATGAATATCGCAAGTACAAAGGCTTGTCGGTAAGCGACTAGGTGATGCAAAAGACATTTTATGGCGTTCTTGCTCTGACCGTATTGGTATTGCCGGGCTGTACCGTGACAGAAATTGTGACGGCTGAAGAAACCGAACTCGTGGTTGCAACTGTGCCGAAGGAGGAAAGCCAGCTGTTAGATGTGGGTGTGATCGAATTTGATCCCGGTATTCCCGAGAATAACGATCCTGAAGAAACGCGAGTCTATGACCAAATCCGAAATGCCGAGTCGCGTTACCTCGCGTATCACCTGAAGAAAACAATGCAGGGTACGGGCCACTGGGGTGCTGTCCGCGTATTGCCGTCTTCCGAAGCGTTTACGGATATTCTCATCAATGGCCGCATCAAGAAGTCTGACGGAGAATTCGTAGAGGTTGAGGTCGTCGTGTCGGACACATCAGGACAGCAGTGGTTTACGAGGACCTACGAGGCGCAAACCGGTATGTCGTCTTACTCGGAACGCCGCGACCGTCGTCTGGACCCGTATCAGAAAGTATTCAACGAAATAGCCAATGATGTGAAGGCATATGCGGATACGCTGACCCCCGAGCGGGTCGAGCGACTGCAGCAAATATCGGAGCTGAAATTTTTTGCCGATATGTCGCCGCTGATATACAGCGATCATCTGATCGTGGATGAAGATGGATTGCTTAGCGTACAGCGACTGCCGGCCGATAACGATCCGGCCGTCGACAGGCTTCGTCAGATCAGAGAGCGCGACCGACTCGTCGTCGATATGCTCAACGAGCACTATGCAAATTTCTATTATGGAATTTCGATGCCGTATCTTTCCTACCGCAAAGCGTCTCGAGAAGAAGCCATCAATTACCGGCAGGTCAAGCGTGCGGCCAGAATGCAGACGATCATGGGCATTATTGTCGTTGCAGGATCGCTGGCCATTGATACGAATGATACGAGTTACTCGCGTCGCCAAATGAAACGCGGCATCCAGAATGTAGGAATTTCTCAGGGCCTTAAATCAATCATGGGCGGTATTACGCGAAATTCGGAAGCCGCTATTCACATTGAGGCAATCGAAGAGCTCGCCGAGTCTTTTGGCTCTGAGGCAACACCGATGGTCGTCAGCATAGCAGGGCAGTCCCGGCGCCTGACGGGGACAGCTGCTGCACAGTACGAGTCGTGGCGCAAGCTGCTCCGCGATATTTACGAAGCTGAGACAGGGTTCACCGAGGAAATTGATGTTGGCGTACCGGTACGAGCGCCTGAACCCACGGGATAAGCAGTTGAGCCTTGATGCGTGAACTAAAGAGCGGGACGCAACTCGCCAGTCGGTACACACTTGTTCGAAAACTCGGCGCCGGCGGCGCTGCGGAAACCTGGCTTGCATCGGACAAGCTGACAGGCGCATCTGTGGCGCTGAAAATCCTCGTAGATCCAAATACCGCGCTACAAATATTCAGACACGAATGGCAGCTCAGTATCCGGCTGGTGCATGCACATATCCGCCGCGTGTTTGAATTTCACGGTGATGATGCGGGTGATAAAAACGTCGCCTTTTACTCGATGCAATACATCGACGGGCCGGATTTTTCGGTGCTAGCCGCTGCGGCTCCGGCTGACGTTCTTGCGCCCATCGGCTTACTCGCCGGCGCGTTAGGCTATGCGCATCAAAAGGGCGTTGTGCATCGGGACATCAAAGCGAGCAATGTCCTTCTGGATACCAATGGTGCGCCTTATCTGATCGATTTTGGCAGTGGCGCGGCCGCAGGCGACCGTGTCGGTGGCGGTTCGTTGATCGCCACGAGCCCGCAGCAGCTGGATGGTCAGGCGCCGCAGGCGAGCGACGATATTTTCGCATTGGGTGGATTGATCTATGAATTGATCAGTGGGCGGTCGCCATACTCATCTTCGGCAACTGCTGATGACATTCGGCATCAGGTCCCGCCACGGCTGGTCGCTGCGGATGGAACACAGCTTCCCGAGGCATTGCGATCATTGTTGCAAAACATGCTGCACAAAGATGCGGCGCTGCGACCAGCTGCCGTCGCGGTCGCAGAGGAACTCGCGGCTGCGGGTTACGCTGCGGGGCCAGCGCCAGCCGCGAGCATCGAGCGTGCCAAAGCCGTTCGTGACGAGATTATTCAGTCCGAGACCGCTGTTCACCGGATTCAGCGGCCAGCTCGTCAAGCCGCAATGCCGGAGCCCGGCACGAGCAGCGGGATCAGCCCGCGCGTGCTGGGCATGAGCCTGCTCGCACTGCTGGTGGTCCTGTTGGGAGTCATTTTTCTTCTGCCGAAAACAGTGACCAACGAAAATTCGCCGTTGGTGGAAGATGCCTCGCTTGACGCCGACGCGCTGCTACAAGATGCGCAAACGAGCGACGCTGAACCGGCTGACGTCGCACTGCCAGAACGCGACATCAAAGTCCGGTCGCGGCAGGATGCTGAGGCCGTTCTTGGTCAGTTGCTGTCGCGCATGCGAACGCTGGAAGGTCGCGCCGTGCAACGCTGGGGCGGCCTGCCATTCAAGCGTGCCGAGGAAGCTTATGCGGCGGGTGATGCGGCCTACCTCGAGAATGACTATGCATTGGCAGAGGATAAGTATGGAGAGGCGTTTGACGAGCTCGAACCCCTGCTCGATCAGGTCGACACGGTATTCAGATCGAATTTTGCGGACGCAGAAAGGGCGCTTGAAAATGGTGACGCCGCCGAGGCTGTGCGGCTGTTCGAGCTGGTCGTAGCAATTAGTCCGAGTTACAGGCCCGGGCTTGATGGGCTGGAACGGGCCAGGAATTTTGACGACGTGTTGTCGTTGACCGATCAGGGATTGCAGCTGGAGCGAAGCCTCGAACTGGTCGCCGCGAAACGCAGTTTTGAACTGGCGATTGAGCTTGATCCGAAATGGCAAGTCGCAAAGACGGGTTTGCAGCGCGTCTTGAAGACGATGAATCAGCTGGAATTTGACCAGCGCATGACCGATGGAATGGTATCGCTGGCCGAGAATGATTTCCTCGCAGCGCGCGCGGCTTTTCGCATGGCACAGGCACTGCAGCCGAGTTCACGCGAGCCGGCCGACGGCTTGATGCAGGTCGATCAGGGAATTCGCCTGGGCGACATCGCGGCGCTTGAGCGAGAGGCTGGCGTGCTGGAAAGTCGCGAGCAATGGCAAGACTCGGCAGACGCCTATAATAGCTTGCTGGCACTGGACAACAATCTGTCCTTCGCCCAGCAAGGGCTCGTTCGATCGCAGCAGATGATTGCCTTGCATCAGCAATTGGACGAGTACATCGATGCACCCGACAGCCTTAGTTCGCCTCGAACGATGCAGACTGCGACGCAGATGGTCCTCAATATTACGCGCATGCCTGACATTGGATCTCGCCTTGGCGAGCAACGAGATGAGTTGTCGCGGCTGCTCAAGCGCGCCGCAACGCCGTTGACAGTGCAGCTGCTGTCGGACAACGTGACCGACGTTTCCGTGTACAAAATTGGTAAACTCGGTAAATTCAGTGCGACCGAGCTTGAATTGCGGCCCGGTACCTACGTTGCTGTAGGCAATCGGCTTGGCTTCCGTGATGTGCGCATAGAATTTCGTGTCGCCCCGGAGATTGATATGCAGCCCATCGTGATTCGTTGTGAGGAGAGAATTTGAGTTTCGACTACCTTTTGATCCGGGACGTTGAGGGCGAGCGACGAATTGAAGCAGCTGATTTGCCGCTGCGTATCGGGACCGGCCACGATTCAACATTAAGATTGCCAGGTCCGGGCGGTGGTCCGCTGGTCCTGCTCGATATACTGGACGGCCAGCCGTTTGTGCAACCGGTTGGCAGGGACTCATTGATTTCCATTAATGGCGAAGCGCTGGTTGCGAGCCGGCGTCTTGCGGATGGCGATGAGATTCAGTTTTACGGCAGCCGTATTCGCGTCTCCACGGCCGACGACAGGCTTGTGTTGTCTGTGCAGCTTGAAGACAGTGCTTACGTCACTCAACCTCCACAGCTTGACGATGCCGCAGAGGCGGCCGCCGAAAAATCCATAGCGCCCGCAGCATTCAAGCGTGCTGCCGAGATTCGGGCTGTCAAAGAGGTATCAAGTCGCAGCCCGTTGAAGATGATTCTGTTCGGCGGGCTGGCAATTCTTGGTGTCGCCTCGTGGTTGTTATTCACGTCACAGTCGGTGCAATTTCAGATCGATCCCCCGGATCCTGACAATGTTTCGATTACGGGCGGCTGGTTCAGGTTGCCGCTTGCGGACCGCGTGCTGTTGCGCCAGGGGGACTACTCGATAAGGGTCGAAAAAGAAGGCTATTACGAGGCGATACAGGCCTTTGTCGTTGGCGAACAGGCATCCATGACCGTGAGTGTGGCTCTGCAAAAACGCCCGGGCGTGCTGACGGTGGCAACGATTCCACCGGCAGCCGATGCAACGGTTTCGATCGATGATATTCACGTCGGGCCGGCGCCATTGGGGCCCGTCGAGTTGCAACCGGGCGAACACGGTATTCGCGTTAACTCCGAGCGCTATCTGCCATTTTCGGACATCGTGAACATGGCGGGTCTGGGTCGCGAAGAAATTCTCAACGTGCAACTCGTACCCCGCTGGGCTGATGTGAGCATCACGTCGGAACCGTCCGGCGCAGCGATTTTTGCGGGCGAAGACAAAGTCGGTGAGACGCCGGCGGTCGTGGAGTTATTTGAAGGCACGCACCAGCTCAGTGTCGTTCGCGACGGCTTCAAAGCCTGGGATGGCGCGATCACCGTGGAACCGAATGTCGCGCGCGAGCTGCCGCTGATCGTGCTGGTGGAGTCGGACGCGCGCCTGCTCGTCAAATCAATTCCTCGTGGTGCCAATGTAATGGTCAATGGCCGTTATCGCGGACAATCACCGATTACGCTTGACCTGTCGCCCGACATTAACTACCAAATTGGCCTGTCAAAAGCAGGCTATGGATCGACGACACGCCAGGTGCGATTGCAGACGGCTGCGAGTGCTTCCATCACCGTCGATCTCACGGCACGTACAGGCACTGTGACGATTAATGTTTCGCCGGCCGATGCGACAATTTACGTGGACGGGCGCTCGCAGGGTACTGGTTCGACAAGCCTGCGTCTGAGCTCGGCCCCGCATCGCGTAGAAGTTCGCAGAGACGGTTACGAGTCCTGGGCAAAGACTGTGACACCGCGCCCGGGCTATCCGCAAACCATTACAGCGCGACTGCGCTCCGACGAAGCCATCGCGCGTTCGAAAATCAATACGACGGTTACGACAGCCGATGGCATCGTAATGCGACGCGTCGAACCTGGAACCTTCATGATGGGTGCGTCGCGTGGTGAACAGGGCCGGCGGGCAAACGAGGTTCTGCTTCCTGTGACGCTGACATTGCCGTTCTATATTGGTGTCAACGAGGTGACTAACAAGGAATTTTCCATGTTCGATGCGTCGCATGACTCCGGTGCAGTCGTACACGCGTCGCTGGCCGGCGATGCCAACCCGGTCGCCACTGTGACCTGGCAAAAGGCTGCGGCGTACTGCAATTATCTGAGCGGGCGCGAGGGACTGACGCCGGTTTACGAGGAACGTTTCGGTGAGCTTGAGGCGATTCGGCCGTTTCCGAATGGCTACCGCCTGCCGACCGAGGCGGAATGGGCATGGGCATTGCGTTACGGCGCGACGGCTTCAGCAGCGAAATTCAGTTGGGGCGATCAATGGCCGCCACGCCGGGATGCAGGTAATTACGCGGACCGCACAGCGGCTGTAATAATGACATCCATCATGCTGTGGTATGACGACGGCTACGTGTCGACCGCACCCACAGGCAACTTTCCGACAAATGTACTGGGGCTACACGATGGCGGTGGCAATGTGGCCGAATGGGTAAACGATTTCTACACTGTGCCGACGCCCGGAATTACGACGCCGATCATTAATCCGCTTGGGCCGGATCGCGGCACCAATTACGTTATTCGCGGATCGAGCTGGAAACATTCGGGGGTGACTGAGCTACGCATGAGCTACCGGGACTACGGAATCGAGCCACGAAATGACCTCGGTTTTCGCATTGCCCGAAATGCCGAGTAATGCCGGACTTAAATTGATGAGACAATTGCTCTTTCAAACTGTCCAAATTAGCTGTTGAATGACTATCAGGATCTGAACATGCACACGATTCGAAACTTGCGCCACTCGATTCTCGCGTTCCTCGCCGCTATTGTCTTTGTGTCAGCGAGCTGGGCGCAGGATACGAACACAGCCGATGAGCCTGGCGAGGAAGTCGAGGCCACTGAATCGCCGGAGCCGGATCCCGCAGACGTTGACGTCGACGACGGCAGCTATCTGGACGAGGACGAAGAAATTTTCAGGCCGAGTGAGGAAATTCCGGCCGATCAGTCGATACCGTTTCCAACCGACATTTGAATTCAGAATTACAGAAGCCGCCGATCTTATGAAAAAAAAGAATATTCCCGTCGAGTTTGTTTTTCAATTATTCGCGTTGATTATCACGATCATTATTATCCACGCATTTTATGTGTCGGTTGTTCGACCAAATGCGGCACAACTAATTGAAGAGCAGAATATAGCTGCTGCGGCGGACCCGAGCTATGTGCGCGAGCGCCATGTCTGGGTCCTCATAAAGGATCTGGAACAAGAGTCCTGTTTCATACTGATGTTCTGGGCACTCGCGATCATGGGATACAAGTCCGTCCAATTGGTGGCCGAGAGGCGCTTGCTCGATGTGGACCTGATATCGGTGGCGGACGGGATGCGAATTCTCCCCGAAGACGCGCGCGAATTCTCACGCCAGTTACAGGCATTGCCGGATGATCGACAACGGATGCTGCTGCCGCGTGCGTTATTGAGTGCACTCAGGCGATTTAACTCGACGCGCAACATCCAGGACGTAGCGTCGACAGCGCACACGATCTGCGAATCCGAGGCGGAACGACTCGAGTCGGAGCTTTCAATGATTCGATACATTTCCTGGGCAATTCCGTCGATTGGCTTCATCGGCACGGTGCGCGGAATCGGTGAAGCACTCGCACAGGCAGACAAGGCCGTGCAGGGTGATATCGCCGGCGTAACGCAAAGCCTGGGTGTTGCGTTCAACTCGACGTTTATAGCGTTGCTGATCAGCATCTTCCTGATGTTCCTCGTGCATCAGCTGCAGTTGGTGCAGGAACGCTTTGTATTTGACAGTGAAAATTATTGTGACGACAAACTGATTCGTCACATGAAGGTCGACTAAGGTAAAGGTGCCAGCCGTGGGTTTGCTTGCAGCGGATATTAACGACTCCGGAATTACGATCCTCAACGACGGATCGGTACTCTATCGGGAGCCGGGTTTCGCATTGCTCGAAGACGACGGGCTGACAACCGGCAATGCGGCCTATGCATTTGCGCGCGTAAAGCCACGACGAATTCATGACCATTACTGGTCGAACTTGTCGACCACCCCGTTGCCGGACCAGCGATTCCAGCATTTGAGCGCCGCTGATCTTGCCAATCGACAGCTTGAACAGATTCGCGACAAGGTTGCCGGCAAGGGTGATCGCATGGTCGTCGCGGTGCCAGCCTACATGAGCAGCGAAAACCTGGGATTGTTTCTGGGGATCTGCAATGAAGTTGGCTTGCCGGTGGTGGCATTGGTTGATTCGGCTATCGCAGCAACGCGGCGTCGCTACGAGAACTCAACGCTTGTGCATGTCGATATGAGTCTGCATTCGGCTTTGTTAACGCGTGTGGCGCAGTCAGGGCAGGCGCAGGTTGAAAAAACTGCCGTCGTTGACGACTGTGGCTTGATCGCCTTGTATGAGCTTTGGATGAGTACGATCTCGGACGCGTTTGTTCGGCAGTCGCGCTTTGACCCGCTGCACACGGCCGAAACAGAGCAGATGATGCTCGATCATATCCCGCGCTGGCTCAAAGCAGCGGCAGGCGGCGGTAAGCTCGAGTTGCAACTCGAATACGGCGGGCTCAGCCATACGGCGGAGCTCGAGTCCCTGGCACTGATCTCCGCTGCGGCACCGGTGTATCAGCGTATCGTCAGCCGGCTACGGGCTTTGTACCGTGCCGATGAAACACCTGCTATTCAGCTTACTGATCGGGCGGCGCGCATGCCGGGTCTGGCAGACATGCTCAAAGCACGGGTGGGCGGAGAAGTCTTTCTACTCGAGTCCGCGGCGACGGCGCGCGGTTTGCTGGCTCGTTGCGGGAATCTGCAAGCCGGCGACAGTCAGGTACGCCTGATTCGGCAGCTGCCCTGGGATCAGGCAGCCGTTAGCGTGCAAATCAGCAGCGGGTCTGCAGACGGTGGTCGGCCAACGCATTTGTTGTTTGAAAATACGGCCTACGCGATTGCTGATCAGCCACTGAATCTCGGTTCTCAAATCGTCGCAGGCGAACGTTGGGTCGATCTGCAAGAAACCATGCCGGGTGTCTCGCGCCGGCATTGTGCGTTGCAAATGGAGAACGGCCAATGTGTTATTCGTGACTTTAGTCGTTATGGAACATTTCTTAACGGCCACAAAATGGATGGCTCGGCTGTGTTGCAGATCGGTGATGCAATCCGTATCGGCACGCCGGGATACGAGCTACGCCTGATCGCGACGGAGAATTGACGTGGTCCGCAGACGTCGACAAACCGAAATTTTCAGCATGTCGTTCCTCGACTGCATGAGCTGTGGTTTTGGCGCCATAGTGCTGTTTTTCATGATCATCAATGCGCAGGTGAAACAGACAACAGAAGAGGACCCCAGCAAGCTCATGGCCGAGACGAAAAAGCTCGAGGTTGAGATACTGGGTGGGCGTAAGAATCTGGTGCTTGCTCGCAATACGATTCAGCAACTCGAGAGCAAGAAGCAGACAGCAGAAGGCATGATTGCAGAGATTCTTTCCTTGCTCGATGAGCTGCGTGCCGAGTTGTCGAAATACGACAATGACACGCTTGCGAGGATCGAGCGTGTTGAGAAATTGCAGTCCGATATCAAGTCGCTTGAAGTAGAAGTCGAGCGTTTGCTGCAACTTGCCGCCGAAGATGCAACAGACGGTTCACGAATTCGCGAATTCGATGAGGACGGACAAGGCGCACGCCAGTATCTGACGGGCCTCAAGCTCAATGGCGAACGCACGCTGATACTTGTTGATCGTTCAGCCAGCATGCTGGCAGACACGATCGTCAACATTATCCGTCGACGCAACATGTCCGTGGAAGACAAGCTCAGGTCCGTCAAGTGGCGGCAGGTCGTGGCCAGCGTCGATTGGCTGACGGCGCAGGTGCGGCCGGGTACTCAGTTCCAGATCTATATGTTCAATAACACCGTCGAACCCGTCATTAAGGGCAGTTTCGGAACCTGGCTGACGGCAAATGACAACACGCAGCTCGATGAAGCTGTACGAGTGTTGCAGCATACCGTGCCGATGAACGGGACTAATATGCATGCTGCGTTCGCTGCTGCACGCGATCTCGACCCGCGGCCGGACAACATTATCCTGCTCGCGGACGGTCTGCCAACAATGGATAAGGCAGACACAAACCGGCGCACCGTGACGGGCAGACAGCGCGTCGCTCTTTTTGGCGACGCAGTGCGTGAACTCCCGAGCGGTGTGCCGGTCAATATATTGCTCTACCCGCTGGAAGGCGACTTTGACGCACCCTTCTTGTACTGGTCACTGGCTTATTCGAGTGGTGGTTCGATGATCAGCGTAAGCAGAGACTGGCCATAACACTGTGAACCGACATAGATGAAACGCCGTCGTAACATTGATGCATTGAGTCTGTCCTTTCTGGACTGCATATGCTGCGGCTTCGGTGCGATTATTCTTTTACTCGTGCTCAGCAAGATATACGAGCCCGTGATTATCGAGAAGACGCAGAACGATCTTGAGAGTCTGATCGCGCTCTTGCAGCAGGAGCTTTTCGATATCCGCGGCGAGACGACCGTTTTGAACCGGGATCTCGAGTCCATTCAGAATCAATCATCGACGTCGACAATGCGACTGGCAAGGCTGCAGGGCGAACTGAAAACCGTGCGCGGGCAATACCGACTCTCACAACTGGAAGCCGACGCGCTCGCGGATGAAGGTCGGCTCAGTGTGGCAAAACAAAGGCTGACCGAAGAAATGATTCGTCTGCAGCCTTATTATCGTGCGGCTGACGACGACGCCATTGCCGGAATTCCCGTCGACAGTGAATACATTATTTTTGTTATCGATACGTCGGGAAGTATGCAGCAACTCAACTGGTCGCGCGCGATCGAAAAGATCAGTGAAACACTGGACGTGTATCCACAAGTCAAGGGAATACAGATTCTTAATGACAACGGCAAGTACATGTTCCAGCAGTACGCAGGCAAATGGATACCGGATACACCGGGGCGTCGCGAGGCCATCGTCAATACGATGAAAACCTGGCGACCCTTTAGCAACAGTAATCCTGTCGATGGCATTATCTATGCGATCAATACGTTTTGGGCACCGGATCGAAAAATCAGTATCTTTGTATTCGGGGATGAATTTACGGGGCGTTCGGTGGATGCCGTCGTCAAGCAAATCGATGTCGTTAATCGCGTGGGCGCGGACGGCAAACGCATGGTTCGCATCCATGCCGTGGGTTTTCCGTTCTTTGGTGCCGGCGGTGTCCCGCCTTCGGCGCACAAGTTCTCGCAACTGATGCGGATTCTATGCGATCGCAACGGCGGTACCTTTGTCGCTTTGGGCCGACGTAACTGACACGGCCACAATTCACCACAATTGATCGCAGGCTTTGCACGATGCGGGCCGTTCTGTAACGCAATTCCGGCATGTAATGAATCCGACGGAGGCCAAAAGGGCCTTTGACTTTCGGAGGATTTTTCAATGCGTAACTTGATCTGGACGATTACGGCACTGGGCGTACTTGCCACTGCACCCGCAGCGAACGCGGCCAGTGCATCAAAAGAGGAAACCATCGGCGTTAGCACAGGCGGCGTCATCGGCGCCATAGCCGGGGGGCCGGTCGGCTTCATGCTTGGCGCAGCAATTGGCGCCAAGATCGGCGAAACCCTGCACCAAAAGGGCGCGGAAATTGACACGCTCAACGCGTCGATTGACGGCTTGAATATTTCGCTAAATGAATCGCAGAACACGGTCAGCGAACTCGAATACAACCTGAACGCGTCAAGGCCCGAGCTCGTGAGCCTGCTGCAAGCCGGCATCGCAATGGACCTGTTGTTCCGCACGGACGAGCATGTACTGGCGGACACCACGGGCAGCCGACTGGCCGAGTTGGCGACGACGCTTGCAGCGATGTCGGACGTGCAGGTGAAACTCGACGGTTTTGCCGATGAGCGCGGCGCCGCGGATTACAATCAGCTCTTGTCGGAAAAACGTGTGGAATTCGTCAGGCAACAGCTTCTTGCCGCTGGCGTGGATTCTTCCCGCATCAGTTTCGCGGCCCACGGTGAAGCGCCCGCACAGGACGAAAGCGTTGACAGCTTTGCGCTGGAGCGTCGTGTCAGCCTGACATTGTTCATCGACAAGCCGGTGTCGTTCGCGTCAAACCCGCAGTAAGTCTTGCAAGCTCGCGACTCTTCTCGAGTCTCCGCCTGGCCCGAATAATTCGGGCAAACCGGCCCTTCGGGGTCGGTTTTTTTCTATACTCCCTGCATGACAGAAGAACTTGCAAAACAAAGCTGTAAACCCTGTGAAGGCGGAGTTGCAGCCCTGACGCCGGAGCAGGCCGGTAAATTCATGAATGCGCTGCACGAGGACTGGTTGCTGAGCGCCGACGGCCTCGAAATATCGCGGTTATTCGAATTTCCTGCCTACAGCCGCACTTTGGGATTTGCCAACGCCGTCGCCTGGATCGCCATTTCCCAGGGGCATCATCCCGTTCTGACGATTAGCTACGGCAGCTGTGCCGTGAGCTATACGACGCACGCGATCAACGGCCTGTCGGATAATGACTTTATCTGCGCCGCGAAAATCGACCGGCTTCTGAAAGAACCTGAATGATCGACATAAAAGACGTAGAAGACGCGTCGCGGCGGCTCGTTGACGTTGCAGTTCGAACGCCATTGATCGAAAACGCTGTCTTGAATGAGGCAGTGGGCGGCCGCATCCTGTTGAAGCCGGAGTGCCTGCAACGCACGGGCTCGTTCAAGATTCGCGGTGCATACAATCTTTTAAGTCAGCTCGATGCGCAACAAAAGCAGCGCGGTGTCGTGGCGTTTTCATCCGGCAATCACGCTCAGGGTGTCGCCTGCGCGGCGGGATTGCTGGGTATTCACGCTGCAATCGTTATGCCTGAGGATGCACCCGTTGCAAAACTTGAAAATACGCGTCGGCTGGGCGGCGAAGTGATTGGCTACGATCGTTACACGGGTGACCGCGAGCAAATCGCGCGCGAGATAGCTGCGGAACGTGGTGCCGAGCTTGTCCCGTCTTACGACCATGAGCACATTATCGCGGGGCAGGGGACCGTTGGGCTGGAAATTGCAGAGCAGTCCAAAGAGCTGGGGCTAAGCCCGGACCAGGTACTCATATGCTGTGGCGGCGGCGGCCTGACAGCAGGGTCGGCTGTCGCGTTGGCAGATCGAATTTCCGATGTGGCTATTCACACGGTCGAACCTGCTTCCTTCGACGATACGGCGCGTTCGCTGGCCATCGGTAAGCGTGTGCGCGTTGACGATTCTGCGCGATCGATTTGCGACGCGTTGCTGGCACCTACGCCAGGCCGACTGACATTTCCCATCGTGCAGAAGCTGACGGGTCCGGGATTGACAGTCAGCGACGATGAGGTAGGTGCTGCCATGCGTTTTGCATTTCGTCATCTCAAGCTGGTGGTCGAGCCCGGCGCCGCGGTTGCGCTGGCCGCAGTATTGAGCGCCAAGATAGACGTCGCCGGCAAAATAACCGTGGTCGTCATCAGCGGCGGAAACGTCGACGCCGACTTATTCGCGAAGATTCAGGCGGAGCCTGGTGGTCCATCAATACAAGCTTGTTAGACCACTAGCTGAGTTTTTTTGCAGTATCGCGCTGGGAGAGACTCGCTGCCGCGAGATATTGCTAATCTCGATTGCCCGTTTGCGGCGATCTTCCCAACGATCAAGCCAATCGACAAGCATGTCGATCTGTTTCACATCCGGCCGAACACGTGACGGCTGCATCTCGTGCACGCCGATGCCGTGTTCGGCGGAGTATACAAAGTTCTGCGTGTCTCGAAGTACAGCGACAATTGGAATTCCAAGAGAGTCGAGAAAACGCATGAGCTGGGCGAACGACTTGGTATTTTTTCGAGTGCGGTTCGCCACCACAGCCAGCTTGCGCTCGTTTCGATTTACTTTTGCAACCAGCAGGAGATCGGCAATACAGCGCGACGCTGCGTGAATGTCCATCGGCGATGGCAGGACAGGTACGAGGATGCTGGATGAGTCGCGTGTGAGCTCGCGCAGGTCGTCGTGCGTGACGCTTGCCGGCGAATCAACGATCAGCGTTCGAACGTCGCTCGGCACTCGCAACTGCCAGCTGCGAGTCGCCTGCATGGATTTCTTGTGGGCATCGATGCCGTGTATTTGCGGAAGGTCTGTTGGGCGTCGCTGGAGCCACGCAATGCTCGAAGCCTGGCGGTCGAAATCCATCAGGGCCGGGGACATTCCACGAGACGCGTAACAGGCCGCGATATTCGTCGCGATCGTCGACTTGCCGCAACCCCCTTTGGGATTGAGGATGACAATCTTGTTACGCGTTTCCTTTCTCGACAAAAATTGCATAATGCTCAACAACCGCGACTCAGCTTATCCGGGCATCATCACTGTCGCGCATTACGCGTCAGCATTCCTTGAGCCAGTTCACATAATACCGGACCTGAGGCCTGCTTGCCTAAAGCAGTTGCAGCTCGCCCTGTGCGTTGCTGCGGCGCGCGCCAATAACCCGCCGGTCCTTGTCCCCAGCCAATGTCTCCGCCAAATCTCCAAGAAAAGCGGCGTCTCCGAAGTACCAGGAATGGCCGTTATTGTCAGCATCCTCGAAAGTCGCTGCGTAGTGCTCACCGCAGTTCACATTGACGGCCTTATGTGGCCGGCCATCGGGCAATCCCCGTCGACCTGCCCTGGGCGCGACGCCAGCGCGCTTCACGTTGGACAATTTTAGCGCTGCATCGTAGGGGTTTTGATAATTGGTCAGGCGAACACAATGGCGATACAGGGATCGTGAGCGTGAATCGTTTGCGGCCATGGATCCGGCCGACACATCTGCAGCAACAAAGCACAATTGCGAAACAGTCCAGTTGCTGTTCGCGATAGCAGGTCGATCGTCGGCGTCGTCGAACGCTTCGCGTACAAGATAGGCGCCCATCGAATGCGCAACCACGTGCAGGTTTATTTTGCAGTCGCGATATTGCGTGGCCGCGAGCAGCGAGATGCAATCGTCGACCAGCGTTAGCGCCGTCATTTTGGCGTCACTGCGATCTTCAAGGTAATTAATCGCCCGGTTGTCGCTGGGCCAGTCAAAGCTCACGAACGCGCCCTTGAAGCCGGCGTTGGCAAGGCCCGCGTGAAACACCCGGTGTCGCTCGATGCTTTCGACGGGAGTGGTGTTATAGCCGTGAACGAAAACCACGATGTCACCGCAGTCCTCGCCTGTGCGGGGGTCCTCATGCGTGTGTGCAAGAGACAGGACCTCGGCAAGCCAGGATTTGCGCTTGATCGCCTGGCCCGGATCGGGTGATGCAGCCGCGGCTATCTTGAGAAACCGCGTCGGTCCGGGCTCGGCCGCGAACGCGCCGCGATGCAGCTTACGGGTCGTTATCAGGTAGTCGGGCACTTCAAGCCTTGGGCGGGTATGTATCGAATGCCGGCACGTCATCGCCGAGGCAGGACCATTCGGCGCGTGAATCCTGAAAGATTCTGGCGTCGGGACGAATGCCCGGGTCGCTGTTGAGCGAGCCTGCCGGCACAACCACGATGCTGTTGTCGGCTGCGACACGGGGCATCGAGCTGCCGCATTCGCTGCAAAATACCGCCGTAAAGCGTTTTGCGTCAGGAACCTTGTAGCGGCGTAACAGCTGTTCGCCCGCCGTCCATTTAACGGACACGGGTTTCAATATGATATTGCTGGCGTGACCCGTACCGCTCGCCTTGCGGCAACGCTGGCAATGGCAGTGCGCGAACAGCAATGATTCACCGTGAATTTCGTAGGTAATGGAGCCGCAAAGGCAGCTTCCGGATAATTGAACTTCGCTCATGGGCTTCTCCGATGCGACACCGTCGCTGTTAGAACATTTCGCTGGCGCCGGGTTTTTCGCTCCCGGGTTTATTTCGACTCTTGATGAAATCGCCGGTAATCATCTGGTCATAACCAAGACCGGGTCCGACCATTGGATAAACGCCGGCATCGGGGTCGATGATCACCTCCAGAAACGCGGCGCCGTCGAACGCCAGGAACTCAGCGACGATTATCGCGATGTCTTCTTTGCGTTCGAGTTTTCTGGCAAACGCAAAGCCATCGGCCTGCGCAGCTTTGACGAAATTCTTGCGATGCAGCGACTTGTCACTGCCGGACATGCGGCTGTTGTAATACAGCTTTTGCCACTGCCGCACCATGCCATCGCCGTAATTATTAAGCACGATGACTTTCAACGGTAACTTGTAGGTCGTCGCCGTTTCAAGTTCACCGATGTTCATCCGAATACTCGCGTCGCCGTCGATGTCGATCACGACACGATCCGGCTGCGCAAACAGCGCGCCGATCGCGGCCGGCAAACCGAAGCCCATCGTGCCCATGCTGCCCGATGTCAGCCACAGACGAGGCTCGCGAAAATCGAAATACTGCGCAGCCCACATTTGGTGTTGGCCAACACCCGTTGAGATGATCGCTTCGCCTTTCGTCAGTCGATTGATCTCCTCGATGATCGCATAGGGCTGAATCAAGCTACTGTCGCGATCGTAATTCAGGCAGTAGGTCTTCTTGAGCTCGGCGATCTCCGCATGCCAGTCGCTAAAGACTTTGTTGAAGCCAACAGCTTTGCCGTACTCCGTCAAGATCGTCAGGTCTCGTCCGAGTACGCCCACATGATGCCAGCTGGCGCGTTTTACTTTGCTGATTTCTGCGATGTCGACGTCAAAGTGTGCAATGTTTTTCGCGTTTGGCGCGAATCGATGCGGCACGCCGACGACTCGATCGTCAAAACGTGCGCCAACAGCAATCAGGAAATCACAGTCTTCTACGGCATAATTTGCTGAGGCAACACCGTGCATGCCAAGCATGTGCAGGGCCAGAGGGTGAGTTGTATCGCTGGCACCCAGCGCCATTAATGTTGTTGTAACCGGTATGCCGAACGCGTTCGCAAGCCGGCGCATCGGTTTTGCTGCATTGGCACTGATCACGCCGCCACCCGCGTAAATCAAGGGCCGGTCGGATTCGGCCAGCATCTTGAAAAAGCGCTCGCAGGATTCGTCGCTGAGCCTGTTGGCGATAATCGCTGCGAGTCGTCGCCGGTAGCCCGTGAGTGCCAGTTGACCCTGGCCTTTGAACTCGATGTTCGAGTTCTGAACATCTTTGGGGATATCGACGACAACAGGACCCGGACGCCCCGATCGCGCCAGCATGAACGCGCTGCGAATCGTATCCTCAATTCGCGCCGGATCTGTGACCAGGAAAACATGTTTGGCAACAGCGCCCATGATCGCGGAGACCGGGGCTTCCTGAAATGCGTCGGTGCCTATTGCAGCACGAGGCACCTGCCCGCAGATGACAACAATCGGAATGGAGTCCGCCATGCAATCCCTTACGGGCGTAACCGTATTGGTCGCGCCCGGCCCTGACGTGACAATGACGACGCCAACCTTGCCGCTCGCGCGGGCATAACCGGCAGCCATAAATCCGGCGCCTTGCTCATTGGCAGGCACGATCAGTGGCATCGCTGCACTCCCGTTCGGGCGCTTGTTCACATCGTTGTATCGGAACACCGCATCATAGGTCGGCAAAATCGCGCCGCCTGAGTAACCGAAGATCGTGTCGATTCCCTCATCCGCAAGTACCTGCACGACGATATCGGCCCCCGACATGGTGGTTCCGGCCAGGGGATGTTGGGTCGAATTCGCGGCGGCGGTTTCGCTGTTCACTGCTTGCTCAAGTGTTGGATTTCCGGCGAGTGTTTACTAATTTTTATTGCATTGCAATATTCAGCCGACTGCGCGACTATCCGCGGAGCTAAAGAACGGAAAAGCCATGCGGCACGCAATTTCAGTTTTACTCGAAAATGAGGTCGGCGCATTAACACGCGTCACCGGCATGTTTTCGTCTCGCGGCTACAATATCGATTCGCTAAACGTTGCCGCGACTGACAATCCAATGATTTCACGTGTAACACTTGTCGTCTTCGGCAGCGATGAGATCATCGCGAAATTGAATACGCAATTAGCCAAGTTGGTCGACGTCGTCAATATTCACGACATGACGATTGGCGATCACTTCGAGCGTGAACTTGCGATCATCAAACTCAAGCTGGACGACGGTAACTTGCCGGCGGCCGAAGCGCTCGCTAAAAAATACGACGCAGAAGTGCTTGATGATTCGCTGCTCAGTTACACCTTGCAGCTGACGGGTCGGGTGGCAGAGATTGATAATTTCATCTCCGACGCGGCAGAGGTCGGAGAGCTCTCGGCCGTGGCGAGAAGCGGCAGTGTTGCTGTGTCAAAAGGTGAGGTCACGCTGTCGAGCTTTGATCGGCACTACCGCCTGTCGGGCTAGGCCGTGGTGAAAGAATTCGATCTCGCCGTTATCGGAGCCGGAATAAATGGCGCCGGTATCGCTCGGGATGCGGCGATGCGCGGCATAAGCGTTGTAGTACTCGAGCAAAACGACCTGTGCAGTGGCACGTCCGCTGTGTCAAGCCGGCTCATTCACGGCGGTTTGCGCTATCTCGAACACTTTGAAATTCCACTCGTGTACGAATCATTGCACGAGCGTCGCTACTTGCGACAAATTGCCGCGCACCTCGTCAAACCACTGCGCATCACGATTCCAATCTACGAATCAGCCAAGCGTGGGCCGCTGCTAATCAGGCTCGGCATGATCGTGTATGACATTCTGTCCATGGGAAAACGAATGCCGGGCCATGACATGCTGGATGCGGATGAATTGCTTGAGGCGGCGCCGGGCTTGCGTCGCGAGGGCTTATGCGCAGGGGCTCGTTATTACGACGCACAGGTAACGTTCGCAGAACGCCTGGTATTGGAGAATTTGCTCGCGGCCCGCGCTGCGGGTGCGTCCATTCGAACCTATTGTCGCGCCAGGAAAATAGGAGTGAAGGCTGGTTGCATCGACGAAATTTTATTTGAAGACACGATCACCGGCGAGCAGGGGTCATTGACGGCCAGCGTCGTGGTGAATGCTGCAGGGCCGTGGGTTGACCAGGTACTCGGGATTGCCGCAGACAATCCGAAGCAGCTGATTGGTGGAACCAAGGGCAGCCACATCGTTGTCCGTCGTTTCGAGGGCGCTCCGGTCGATGCGTTCTATATTGAAGCAGAGGCCGACGCGCGGCCGCTCTTTATCATTCCCTGGAATGATCAGCTTCTGATCGGGACGACCGACATTCGATACAAGGATTCACTGCAGGAAGTTCGCGCCAGTCGTGCGGAAGTAGACTATCTGCTGGCCGAGACCAATCGTGTGTTTCCGTCGGCGCGGCTTGCGGTCGGCGATATCCATTACGCGTATGCGGGCATTCGTCCATTGCCGCATCGTGTCAAGGGCCCTGAATCGGCCATCTCCCGAAAACATGTCATCAAGAAGAACAAGGCCATCGCCAAAGGGCTGATCTCGGTGGTTGGGGGCAAGCTGACGACTTATCGCCACCTTGCGGAGCAAACTGTCGATCGCGTTGGAAAAATGCTGCAGCGCCGAACGGCTCCCTGTAGAAGTTTTGACACACCGCTCCCGGGCGGCTGGGGTTTCGATGCAGCAAAGGACGAATTGCAATCTCTGGCGATCCTGTCCGAACAAGGTCTCGAACGGCTGCTGTCAATCTACGGTGGCCGGGCGACGCAGATCGTCGAACTGTGTCGTCGTAAGCCCGTACTCAATCGATGCATCGATGCTGAGCAAACCGTGCTCGCGGCGGAGGTCGTGTTCGGCATTCGGGATGAGATGGCCAGGACACTGAGTGACCTTGTTTACCGGCGCCTCATGCTGGGGCTGAATGCAGACCAGGGCAGGCCTCATTACAATAAGATTGCTGCAATAGCGGCCGCCGAACTCGCCTGGGACGAGCGGCGCATGACGGATGAATTGAACGCACTGCAGCAGTACAGCGATTCATTTCGAGTGGTGGAGTAAGCATGCATTGAGAATGCAGGAGTTGGAAAAACGACCGCTGACGATTCTGTGCACAATGCTATTGCTGCTGTCTGTAGCGGGCCAGGCAGAGGAACATTCGCCGGCGGGATTGCTCGAGGGGGAGACGGCAGCACCTCCGACCAGACCACGAATCGGACTCGTGCTTGGCGGCGGCGGTGCCAGAGGCGCCGCGCACATCGGCGTTATCAGGGAACTGGAACGCATGCGCATACCGATCGATGCGATCGTCGGTACGAGCATGGGCGCGGTTGTTGGAGGATTGTATGCGTCCGGCATGAGCGTCGAGGACCTCGAGGAAACAGTGTCGACGCTCGATTGGGCAGCCGTGTTGTCGGATCGACCGAATCGCGAGGATCTCAGCTTTCGA